>Ga0065711_1028399_pt1 | contig 41460 bp, 18 predicted proteins | sample Hoacrofraction12_FD_59098 | JGI IMG/M metagenome (GOLD analysis project Ga0065711, IMG submission 59098) | Hoatzin crop microbial communities from Cojedes, Venezuela - Epithelial fraction 12 v2 (version 2) | ecosystem: Host-associated > Birds > Digestive system > Esophagus > Crop | place...
CATCAGGAAGCAGGGACTGCTTGGCCTGTGTTCCTGCTGCTGCTTTCTCTAGCTGCCTCACTTGCCTTTGCCAGACTGCGAAGGATGTCTTCTCAAGCTGAGCTGAAGAACGCATCAGCCTGGCTACACGTGTGCATGGTCCTAACGCTTGGGAGCATTGGCGCTGAAACAGGTTTAGAAAACTAGAATAAAATGCTGTTTCCACTTGTAACCGTTGTGTTAGGTGTCCTTCAACATGTGTCTGGAGCTGAAAAAAACGTGCCATTTCAGGCAACTAACACTCTAATCGTTATTCGGCTCATGGTGACCATAGCGAATAGAAGAGAAAAGGAGAAGAGAAGAGGAGAAGGGAAGGGAAGGGAAGGGAAGGGAAGAGAAGGGAATAATTCAGCTGGAAAGGACCTACAACAATCATCTAGAGCAACTGCCTGACCACTTCAGGGCTGACCAACATTTAAATCATGGTATTAAGGATCTTGTCCAAACACCTCTCAAACACTGGCAGGCTTGGGGCATCGGCCACCTCTCCAGGAAGCCCGTGCCAGCACTTGGCCACCCTCTTGGTAAAGAAATGTTTCCTCCGGTCAGGCCTGACCCTCCCGTGACGGACGCAGCGCTGAGCCGTTCCCACCCGGCACTGGGCACCAGGGAGCAGAGCTCAGCACCTCCCTCTCCTCGTCCCCTCCTCAGGAGGCTGCAGAGAGCAGGGAGGTCACCCCGCAGCCTCCTGCTCTCCAAACCAGACAGACCCAGAGTCCTCAGCCACTCTTCAGAGGACATGCCTGCCAGCCCCTGCCCCAGCCTTGGGGACCTCCTCGGGACACGTTCAAGGGCCTGAACGTTCTTTTTGACCGGTGGGGCCCAGAAGTGCCCACGATACTCGCGGTGAGGCTGCACCAGCGCTGCATACAGCGGGACAATCGCCTCTCTTGACGGGCTGGTTGTGCCGTGTTCGATGCACCCCGGGATGGGGTTTGCCCTCTCTGCTGCCAGGGCACCCTGCTGACTGCTGCTGAGCCTCCTGTCAGCCAGCACCCCCAGAGCCCTTTCTGCAGGGCTGCTCTCCAGCCACTCCTCTCCCAGTTTAGAATGGTGTCAGGTGTTACTCTGTCCCAAGTGCAGGATCTGGCATTTATTCTTGTTCAACTTCATGTGATGGATGATTGCCCAGTGCTCCAACCTATCCAGATCCCTCTGCAAAGCCTCATCTCCCGTGAGAGAGTCAACAGCATCTCCTGGTTTGGTATCATCAGCAAACTGGCTCAGGGTGCAGTCAAATTCTGCCTCCAGATGACTGATCAAAGGATGGAGCAGAACTGGCCCTAGAATTGAGTCCTGAGGAACAGCAATGGTGACCGGTTGCCAGACAGGTGTAGCCCCATTTACTATAACCCTTTGAGCTCTGCCCTTCAGCCAGTGCTTCACCCACCACACTGTTAGTCTACATAATAAAGGAAGCAACTCTCAACAAAGCTGTATAAATTATATCCCTTCATGTTACATTAATTCATTTCTTCTAACCCAAAATGACAGCATATATGGCACTCTGAGCATGTCCTAGTGCATAAGATGTCCTGTATTATATTATCTCCCATATTATTTTTATATATGGCGGACGTGTGCCCACATTACAGATGTCTGGGACAAATCAAAGTTACTGAAGAAAAATATGCCAAAGAAACCTGGTTGGAGGTATGGGCAATAAGCTCTAATACACAAGACTAGAAAACAAAATATGAAAAAAAGAATAAATGTAAACTTACCTGCTTGATTACACAGACAAAATAAATTTCAGCATCATATAGATAACATAACTACAGTATACAACATACATGGCTTAAATCCATCTTTTAGGCTTATGAAGTAGGAGTATAGAGGAAAGAAGAACTATATGGATATATTTTTTTTTGTCAAATAGATGCATTAGCATTAAAAAATACAATTTATGTCATGTCCCGTATGGTAAGTGGTAACATAAGAGTGTTAAGTACTCTGGTGAATGTACTTTGCCTTAGTAATTTGCCTTTTTTCCTATTACATAGCTCTCTGTAGGCTACAGAGATGTGAATCCATTCAGTCACCTTTTTATTATAGGCTGAATGTTACCAGTGGGAGAACACCACTGGTAAGCAGACTTTATATCTATTATATCTTAAAGTTCAGGACAAAATTGTTTTCTCTGCCAGCATGCCTCAGTCATTGTGTTTCATCCTTGTAGTATTTAGGAAAGACTGGAATTATGGGACCTGTGGAAGAAGCCAACATATAATCAAAAGTCCTAAGTCTTTCAAGGGCTGTATGAGTTGTACACCAGTTACATATGCACCCTGAAACAACTCCTGAATGAAGTATAATCGCATTCCTGCCTGGATTGGTGTCTTTGGCCCATAGGTATTGCTAGTTAAGTAGCTAAAAGCAGCAATGAAGTGGAAATCAACAATTGTTCCAGTACATCGAGCAAACCAATACGCAGTCCTTCCTCCCCAGAGTAGTGATTCAAATGCCCTGGACACTGGGAGCAGGATTTATTTCTTTTTACAAAATAGGAAGTGGTAGTAGTTACACTAATCAAATATAGAAGTAAATTTTGAACAACTAAATTCTCTTCAGGTAGAGACATTAAGCACTAGAAGACAGAAATTTCCTAAATTATGATTGAGTTTTCGATCTTACCTCTTGACTTTTTAAAAAGCCTCTACAAATGGATCCTCTTAATATCTCTCTGCAATTATCATTCAATATATTACAAATTGTACCATGAATTGGAATGCTTAAATTTTGTCTTGCATATATTAGGTTCTGTATTTTATGGTACATTTAAGTTGATTACTGATCATTACTTCTCATTAATTACAGTAAATTTAGAAACATTATATGACAAAGCTCCTGAAAATAGAACTCCTGTCTTCAGAAAAGAGCAGAGCACTTTTAATGAGGACTTGCTTTACTGTAAATAAGACAACATTTGTTTAATTCATTCATCTTGACTTTAAAAACTATCCACAACTTTCTCAGGCATTTGTCTTCAACAATGTAGTCACCACGAATCATCAGAGCATGTAAATTCCCTGAATGTACCCAATATTTGAAATCTTCTTTCTAAAAAAAGACTTTTTTTTACTGTCTATGATACCACAGATGATTATAACTACACATAAATACTGCTTAAAGATGAGCAGATAAAAAAATGCAATACGATACCAGGGCTTAGCTTTCTTTTAACTTACAATATTTCCCTTCACACAACACTTTTTAGAAAAAAAAAAAAGTTAATATTTTAAACACAAAATATTCAGATTTCTGGATTTTCTGAATCACCTTTGCTTATAAATTATATGCATTGAAACTGCCTTATCTTTCTCTCATCACAGTTTAACACCAAATAATGTCCATGGGTATCAAGATTGTTATGTTCTATAATAGTATTTTATACATTCCTATGTGATATGCAAGTGTAATATATAATTATGTTATAGAAGTACAATACATTATTATATTTCATTGGACTTGGTGCCCAGTATAATATTGGTTTCAGAGAGTCAGGTAAGACTTAGACTTATAGTGTTTAAATACACTCAATGAAGCATTTTCGTTCATATCTGGGTATACTTGGGGAAAAGAATACCAGTCTCTGAAAACATCTGAAAATTAGAAGTCTACACTATGCCTCACAATATAGCAACTGACTGAAAACTTCCCTCACTTTAAAAAAAAAACAACCACACAAACAAAAAAAAACAACAGAGACTTCAGGACATCTGACAGAAAAATCTTGAAAGTAAATGCAAATTCATGGAATTGGTAACAGATTGCCATGTGGAGGTTGGTGGTGGCTGCTTTGAGTTGCTTTGAGCAATGAACCATCTAGCAGTGAGAACCTAAAATCTAAAGTAGTAAACATGGTATTACTCGCTTTCTTAAAGTCAACTGGAAGGAAGGTTCCAAGGTATCTCCACACTAGCCAACATTTTGAAAGACTTAAAATGGGTCAGAATAATGATAGCTTCATAGGAAGACACCAATGGTTTTTTATTAAATTTTGAGTTACCCCTCCATCTTCTCCTGTTTCCCCCCCAGTAGTTTTCTCTACAGTGTCAGTATTACAGAAGTACTTGAAGGAGAGGTTAAAATGGTGTCTTCCAATCTAACATTGCCATGCAGCTATACCAATATTACATTTTACCCATGTGTTCTCACAACACTCTTTTAGAACTGGTGAAAGCTAGAGCACGGCACCTGATCCTATGGAGGAGCAAAAGGACATTCCAACATTTTCTGATCTTTTTTTCTCAGGAAATCCACGCAAAAAGGAGGAGTAGAAGGGTAAGCTACTAACTGTGCACTCAGTTTTGAGACCAAACTATTCAATCATACAGTGGGGACACTGAATTGTGAGTAGTCAGGAAGTCAATATTCTTTCAGGAATTAGAACCCTAATACTTCTTCTAGTGATCTAAGAAGACACCAAAGGTAAATACCACCAACACAAAGATCTGTGCCCCATCTTTATCTTCTCTATTCCCCTAAGTATGACTAAAGGTGAAAACTAGAATGTTTGCCAAAACAGCCTCCTTTGCCAAATTTACTGATCCCTAAAGTGCTCCACACTGGGAGGTGAAGAACGGATTTCAAAATGTAGGCGTATTCCAAGGAAACAACAGAACTGTATGCTCTTAATTTATTCACACAAACACTTGGCTTGCACACACGAAATAGTAAGCGGTGCATTCACATGATCAAGTATATAACTCATTATACCATTTAAGGAAATATCTGATAGAACTGTATAGGAAATGATCACCTTTGCAAAGAGTTTGTTGTTTTTCTAAATGAAGTATTAGCACTTCCACAAAAACTTATATTCCAAGAGACAAACCACACATGAAATGAAAAGAATTTCAAATCATTGCTTTGTCTCAGACTGGAATTCAATTTGACATATTACTTTGAAGTTTTCACCAAACTTTAACCAGAACTGAAACATAACAAGTACTACGGAAGTCCTGAAATTCAGAATACTGCTTTGACAAACCATCGACACAAACTAGCACGGATCAATTTAAGGAGGGGAACTGACTGCACTAGCTGGTGCTTGCAAGGCCACAGTTCATAATAGTCTTTTTCTGTCATTGCCTTCCTCAATTCATTCCCCATGTTTCCTCATCAGCGTGGCCCTTCAGTGCAAGCCTTCTCTTCTCCACCCTGACACAATGCCTTTTCCTGTCAACGACCGGTTTCTTGGTTAAAGCTGTTAGATTTTGCACCTGCCTAAGGTGATCTTTGAGCCCAAACAGTGACTCCTGTCCTCCAGCAGCATAGTCCTGTGTGCTGTAGGTCCCATTTTAATTTCTCTGCTATCAGCACAACTCCTTCCAATCCCTGGCACAGCATAGATATCACTGATGTTTCCAGGGCAGTATTCCCCAGCTGTTTCGCTTCAGCTTCTCAACCTTTTAAGATTCAGGTGGCTGAGAAGAAGACATGGGATTGTGCTGGGAGCCCAGATGACGGTTAAGTTCTGGCTGAGGAATGAGATCTGAAAGCTAATAATTCTCCCTATATGAAACCCATACTTGAGGTGTGTCCCCATCATATGAAATTCTTCCATTTGTAAAAGGTGTATTTTCCAGGGAGACAAGTTCACTGACCATTTCAGTTCTCCAAAATGGTGCCAACTAGGTGACACTGAAAAAACATACTGCATGGACAGTAAAGCTAGGAAGCAATGGCTGCATGGCATCACAAGAGTTTAAGCTGGCTTAAAAGAAAAATCATTAGCTCAACTCCAGATGAAAACTGTACTCCTCAGTTCTTCAAGAAAGAGAAACCAATTCCCAAATGTAACTCCGCAACTTACAGGACAGTTTTCACCATAGATTTACACATTTAGGAATCTAAATCTCGTAGTCAAAGCAATGCAGCTCAATTTTTTAGTGCTAATCTTGTAATTTCCTTAAAGTACTATCAAATTGCTATGATTGTACACAAGCTTGTGTAAGTATGTCTGTGTTCATGAGCTGGGAATAGCAGATGTCTGCATGCAGTTGTGCTTTCAGCATGTGCAAGTTGGACAACTGGAATTGGGTATTTGTGCACAATCAGCTTTGAAATTACGTTTGCACCACATGTTTGTAAATCGTCCTGCCTATTTTCACAACTGTGCCTGATTTTATGTTCCTTATGATGTTTCTAAAAGCAGCTTGCAAAGAATATTGAAAAGCTTGTTCTAATCTGTAAGCCTCTGCCTCATTTCATCTCTGCACCCAGTTCAAAACCAACAAGGAACACTCTACTTACACACAAGCCAGTATAAATTTTTTATTGGCCTGCCACAGGCACAATCTCTAAGTAACATTAAAGCAATGCACTGACATTAAATTTTAAAATTCATTAAGTTATCAATCCTTTTAATAGAACAATTATCTGCTTTTTATATGGGTAAAGGTTTTTATATACTGCTATGTTCAGTTTAGTTGCAGACAGCCAAAGAAACAGGGATAATCTGTCTTCTCAGGGGACTCTGTACTGTACCTTAACAGGCTCTGTGTCTATTAGATTTTTCTAATTGTGTCTTGACCTAGTACCTAAAGTTTTGAATAGATCTTGGATTAAGCTAGTTCACATCTGTTCTGTCTTGGTTTAAAGCTTTTGCACGCAGCGATAGGATGGACAAGGTAGTTTTATTTGCCAAAAAACCCCCGTTTATGTTTAACAAAACCATATTTGCAAGTTGGGATCAAATTTGGTGAACGATACCAGCTAAACAAAAATCTGGAAAAAAATTTCACTTTCATTCATAAAACATTTAGAAAAACTCTTGGGAATTTCCCACCCTCCCAGAATCCCAGAAGAGCTCCAGAATAGTTAGCAAAATGGCAGCGGGCAAAAGAGGTGGCAGCAATGCTTTCTTTTTGATAGCCCAAATTATTAAGGCATCATTTGGATCATTTAAGACTGAGGTCCAAATCATCATGCTTGTTCTGAAGCAGGGCTTTTACACAAGGAAGATCTGCTGGTGAATCTATCAACACTAATAGCAGGCACAAGTTTTAGCATAAGTGAAGCTGCTGTTGGATTCAGATTTACCCAATCAAACTGTGTCTTCATTGACCACATGAAAGGATCTAGAGAGAATAAGAAGCATCAAAAGCATTGATTTCTTTTCTATTAACATGAGGAAAAAAAAACATATCTGAAGAAAAATAAGCTGAAACACTGGCACTTAAATGGAAGTATATATCTGGAAATAGTCATGCTGACACAGTCATCAGGATTAAATTGGCAAGCAAATTAGACATCAGCTTGACATGCAGTATGACAGCTAAATAGATCAATGTAATTTTTACTGCTTGGGCAGACACCTCATATCTATAAGTTACGCATTACTGGCCTTTTTAGAAGAGAATTTGATGCGACACGGGATTAATTTCTAGGCAGAACTTTACTAGAGAGAGCTGTGAGAAGTGCAAGGAAGAGCAGCAAAAATAACAAACAGCAAGTTTGCAGTGACAAAGAGAACTTCAATGTGCCCTGCCTCAGGAGTTAAAGAGAAAAAAGTTAACTATATGTAAATTTACTAATCCACAACAGGTACATGTTACATACTGGTGGTAGTCTCTTAATCAAGTGAACAATAAAGTTAACTGTATCAGCCTTATTCTGCCTCTCAGTTCTACACAATCCCTTCTTCCATAAACTACAAAGAAAGCACAGCATCAAATTCCATGTATTGTCATTTTTATAACTTGGAAAGAAATGAGCATATTTGTGCTCTGTAGTTACTTGTGAGTTCTTTTATCTCAATTTTTTGGATGAAGAAGTTAGAAATATAACTTCATGGGCGAAGGGACTTGCCAAAAGTCAGGCAGGAGGTTTCTGACGCACTCTATACAACTGCAATTTTTTCCTGTAAATATGCAGTACACAGACTGCAATAAAAAAGACAGTTACAAAGCTGCTGCACTTTGCTCGCTCACACAATAGGTCTGAAAAGACCTGGACAAATTACCCTATATAGCCTGCAAAAAAGTCATTTAGATGTGCTTCTATCGTGTAAGTACTTTCATGGGGAGAAAACAAAAGTAGTTAAAGCTCACGAAAGACATTAAAAAAATGTTGTTGCTCTGTAAAACTAGCTAACATTGAATCACAATCATGGCATGTTTTTTTCAACAACGAACCTGACTGGGCATTTAAAGAAAGAGGCAGATATTGGATGAATTTTCCTTCTCTTGATGACTTCTGAATAAGATAAACCATAGTCAAACACATGTGAAAGGAGCAGATCGATGAAATTCTACGGCGAATGCCATAAGAAGGCAAACTACATGATCTAACGGCCACTGCTGACCACAAAATTGTTCAGTCTAGGTTTACACAGAACAGTTTAAGTCCAGTCATTCTTTCCATTCATGGAGAGCCAGGACTTGGGTCAAGACAACATCGTGGAAACACAAATGAGGATTAGTATACTCAGTATCCTAGGGATTAAGTAAATTGTCTAAATGTTTAAAACATATTTTTACATTTAATGAAACCAAACTTTTTTAGCTGACAGTAGATACCTTTTTTATCCAATAATTATTAAAGATCATAAAGATATGCTTACAATTTATGGGTGTTGAAGTAATTTGGCTGTTTTACAATGCACCTGAGGCATGCAGATATATCTTTACAATAGCACACCCTGAACTATGTGAGCACCTGGCCGTCCTTGTTACAGAGTGAGGGTTAAGAAACTACTTTCTAAGATACTGTCACTCATATAGAAAGAAGTGGGAAACACATTTAAGCAGAACAAAAAAAAAATAGTATTAAACAAAGCTGAATACTAGGACTGCCACCACTGGTGGGAAATTAATGAGTTTATTTGGCTCTTCAATTAATACTTCTACTCTGCTCCTCCTCCCCCCCCTTGCCCCCCATAACAGGAAGGTGATACTGCTTAGTTTAATCACCATAAGAAACTACTATGTCCACTTCAAAGATAATCCTAGTGTATCTATTTTAGGACACATGGAGGAAAATGTAAAGAAAATATCCTCCAGTGAGTGGAATTACTGATCAACATTCAGCAAAACTTCAATCATCATTTTACTTGACTTAATTAAATTCTGTACAGAGTAATGTCCCCACTTTTCCACTGAAATATTTTGGTTTCCCCTCCCAATATGGCATTGTCATGTCCTGGAAAGAAACAACACACGATGCAAGAAGAAACACTTTGATTGCCACAACTTAAAGAAAGACGGAAAAACCTAGGCTCTGCTGAGAGGAGAATCCAGCTCCGACATCCTGAACAGTCCTGAAGAGCCACTGCCTGAGTGACACGCAGCACTGCTGGTCCCAGTCGGTACCATCACTCAGGTACTCTGAGCCTGATGGAAAAGGCTTCCACTATTTCTTAATTTCCCTTAACAACTGAGGTCCCAGAAGTAGCTAAGAGACAGCTGGCTTTTAAGGAAGAAAACATTCACTTTAAAAGCATCAACTGTGGCACTAAGACCATTCTAGGAGGTATAGCAAATTTTAAAATATACGGTACAGAAATACTCCAGAAACATATGACAGAGGTGCAAAAATATGAAAAGGTTTACTGTTTGTGTTTTACTTAAAAAGCAGTCTTAAAAGATTCCAAATTAAAGGATCATTCATTAGAAACACAGGCTTGCCTTTTCTACATAATCCTGAAGCTTATAACGTTTTCCTTGCCAATCCCACCATTTCTTTTCTGCTTTTGCAATCAGTATGAATACGTTGTTTATATATTTATTAAGACTTTTTAAAGTATTTTGAGGATAGCTAAGTGAGCTGTCATACATCATTTCTGCTGAGTTCCTGTAATGGTCCTGAATTCCTCAAAATTGAAATCAGCTCTGTGAATGTAAAAGACATAAACAGTCAGCCCTGATGACTAAAAAAGGCGAATGAGGTAACGGTAATGCCGGTGAAGCTGTTTGTCTCCAACGTACCATAAATAGTGAAGCAAAATTAAAATTTTTCAATCAACATCAGATATGCACATGTATACATGCACAGACACTTATATGAAAAAAACTGGCTGATGAGAAGCAGACAGAATCAGAAGTTCAAGCAGAGGTTTTCCTAAAAAGAATTGTTGGGATTTTTTATGTTGTTGTTGTTGTTGTTCCTGTATTGTGGGATCTCCCAGCTGCAGGAGACAATGGACCGGAGTACAGACTTCCTTCATTTCCTGCAAACTGCCCCAACGCAGAAGTCACTTTTCTCTGCCATGTATCTAGTCCTACTGAGGCTTCCCCCATTACACTTCCACTAAATGATCAAAAAAAAGGTAACATGTATCACTAACAGCCATATCTGCTCCTTGTATTGAAACGTACTGATCAAACACATAGATACCCCACTGCTATTTCCACAACTAAAACTGGTCTTCCCCATGCACGGATAAAATAAGTATGAATACATACATACATAATAAATAGTAAAAAACGGAGGGTTTTTCCAAGAACCTCCTTCCTTTAGAAATCAAAGTATTTTTCAACTATTAACTATGATCTGAAAAACTGCAAACAATTAGTAAGGTGAGACACAGAGAGTCATTTGTCCAAGGTTAAGGAAGAAATCTGTGGCACAGTAAGGACGTCCTATTAGATTTCTTGCCTCTCCATCCCGTTCCTTAAAACCATTCTTCTAACAGATTGATGGCAATTAGTCTCCATGGAACCACGACACCATTTAATGAATCATACAACAGGAAAAGCCTGTCTCTGAAAAAAAGTCTTTCCTGTTTCAGTAGTGTATTTGTAATTCACAGTGACAGGAGAAGACCGGAAAAAGTGACATTTCTCCTGAGTGGGTTGATTAATTAACATAGATTGCCTGAATTCAATCCAAGAAATCTATGCCAAGGAGGAATCCTGTACTGCCTTTCCTAAATGAGCTTGGAGCAGTCCCTCAAACACATTATATCTTAACAACACAGAAGGAAATCACGTAGCCAGGTATGAAATTGGCCTTTCTGAGCAACAGAAACATCCTTGATGCAGATCATGGGCCAAAGGACAGAAATAGTGTTTACCAACTCAGGAAATGAGAATGAGGAGAACATACAATATAAAGATTATCAAAACTAAGAATAGTTGTTTTGTCTGGAAGAGGTGTTTTACATGATTTCTACAGTATATTGTTTCCTGTTTAATGAGAGATGATCTCAAAGTGTAGGCTTATATCCAAATCCCCAATTCGCTAAGGCTTAGAAGGGGTCAGAAATGAGGTTTATTTCACAGAGATTCCTGATAGTTAATAAATTCTACATAGGTTGGTTTGTTAGGGACAGCTGAATGCATTGTGTTTTGTCCTTAAAAAAAAAATCGTATTAGAAACATGCTTTTGACTATGAAAAACAACTGGCAGCTTTCAAAAGTCAACATTAGACTCTAGATAATGCAGGAGCTGGGAATACTATTTTTTGTTTCCTAAACCATATAAAATAGACAACAATGGAAAAGGTTTGGGCAAGCTTGCATTGCATCCATTAGCTTTTTCTGCATAATCAGTATGGGTTGATATCCATTATGCTCCACACTGAAACTCAGAGTAAATTACTCAGTGGCTCCAAGAAACGCACACGCTGCCGCTCTTCGGAAAAGTCCATTACTCCTGGGCAAAGTAGTTCAAGACTAACCCAGACGCTAAAGCTTCTTGAAATATTGTTCCTTTACTTAACTATATTGTCTCCGTGCCATCCAGCATCATCTGCAATCTGTCACTCTATAAAACATTTTTCCCCTATCATTTTTTGCCCTCAAAAGTACTTTCTGTACTCTACATTTTGCATCTTATTAAGCTATGTCGTTTGTCCTCCAGATCTCTACAGAAAGGGCTAAGCACAACAAAGCTGAGTGAGGAGATACCAAGATGAATCACAGAATAAGAACATAATCCAAGTTGGAAAGGACGTCAGGAGGTCTCCAGCCCAAGCTCTTGCTCAAAACAGGGTCAGGTCTGAGGTCAGAACAGGTTGTTCATGGCTTTAGTTGTTTCTTGAAAACCTCCAAGAACAGAGAATGCACAAGTTCTGTGGACAACCTGCTCCACTGCCTGGCCGTCATCATGATGAAAAAGACTTTCCTGATATCCAGCCTGAATCTCTCGTCTCTCATCCTCCCATGAGGAGGATGTTGTGAAGAGCCTGGCTCTTAAAGTTGATAACCTCCTTGTAGGTGCTGGAGGGCTGCTGACACGGCTCCCCGAGGTGCCCTCTCCCCAGGCTGTACCAGCCCACCTTCCTCAGCCTCTCCAGGTGAGGTGCTCCAGCTCCTGATCATCTTCAGAGCCCCATCCTGAACTAAAGATGATTAAGCTGACATCAGATATAGAGCCAGAAGAGATTCACAAGTACATCCCTGCAATCAGACACAGCAGTTCTGCAAACAATGAGTGCAGTACAGTGCCAGGCCTTTGGGACTCCAGAGAGGATCTCTCACAGTACTGCACCTTCTGCATATATGATGCCAAGCATATGTCTATGTATATGACTATTCAGCTCTAGAATAACTTCATGATATGAACCTACTGAATGGTATATGTGAAACATTATCCTAATGAAATCACTTAACTACCACAGAACCACATTTTTCTTTAAAATGGTCTTACAATCTTTCATACAGTCACTCTTACTCAGACATGATAAACTCCCTTTTTCACATCCGTTCTTGAATCTAAGATACCTTGCAAACAGTAACAGCAGTGTATATGTGCAAAGATATTTTTCAATGAATACTTGAAACAAGACATCAGAATACAAGGTCTATATCTCTCATACCATCAATACACATTTTGAGAAGAAAAGTGAATAGAAATATTTTTTTATAATGTGGCTTCTTCCACTCCAGTTCCACCAGTATCTTACAGTGGTATCGTTATCAACACATATTATATCTCAGGTGTGGAATTATAAAAAAAGACAAGGGGGAAAGCACTGACTAGGTGTGGAAAGAACCAAATACAATAACGATATCAAAAGGTATTTAAGCAAAGGAGGGGTATGAATTACCAAGTCCAATATTAAAAATGTAGCCTACATTAAAGTCAACAGCAAAATCCCTCAGAATTTCAAGATGCAAGATTTACAAGTGAGGATTCATATCCACATGTGAACCCACTCTCAAACAGGGGGCATGCCTGGAGAAGGACTGCTCCAAACCAGTATGCCAGACACAGAGGCCAGCCACGATATTCGGAGCTGAAATCTGCCAGCATGCTCTCACTCAGTAAGTGTATGTGACTGCACTCACAACTTTACTTGGCAGCACGTTTGACCTGTCAAGAGCCTCAAGCATTATGTCCAGTGCAATTACTAAAAGACACACTAAAATCTGACTTGTATGGTTAAGAAGTAACAGTCACTCATTTTTATTTTGAGACCAGAGTCTCCCCAGTCTCTTTAAGGAGTTTCAACATTCACACTAACATCTTTATTAAGCAACTTTGAGCCAGAAACTGAGAGCTTAGTAAAGTTGTTCTCTACCACATAAAATATACACAATCATAATCACATTGAAAAAAAAAAAAAGTTGTTATTATTTTAAATAGTCATTGAGAAACAGTTTATCTGGAGGTCTCCTCCACACACTCTTCCCCGTACTCTTCAGAGATACCATTGACCAGGACAATTCCAAGGTACTTCCATTACCTACAATCAACAGTGGCCAAACTCACTTATGCACTTTAATTCTGGGACAGAGTAATGCACTGTCTTTCCAGTGATATCAATAGGTCCATTCTGCTCATGTTGAATGAGTGTCCTTCATCCTTCCCTCCCCTGTCTCTCCCCTCCTTATCCTCCCATGCCAGGAAAGGAAGGAATTCTCCTTTTCCTGCTCAAATATCCAATAATCATTTCAGCCATCTGCTTCAATACAAGAAACTCTTCATAGAAGCCCATCTAAATGGCAAACCATTAGAGATTAAGATGATTTATTTTAGTTTAGCGCAGTGTCACTGGTTTAATAAAATAAAAAATAACTAAGGATTTGGGAAGTACTATGGCTTACCTATGTAAAAACTCACTCTCTTGACAATACATTCTATCGCTGCTGACAGACATGAGAACATTCCTTTCATCTCCCTCCTCTTCTTGCAGTTTAACCTATCCCCTTAAGGAGTATTTGCTTTCTCTAAGATAGATTATACATTGTATGCAACGTGAAAACCTTACGCACTTTTCTCTACCATCTGCAAGGCTTTTCTGCCCACTTGTTTAAAAAGAATTAAACCAAAACCCTTATTAGTCTTTTCATTTTGGATAAATAAACCAGGATTACTTTTCTGTTCAAAACTAAAACAAAAGGATTACTATTTCCAGATACGTGCCTCTAAATGAGAGAAGCATTTTTGAATAAAATCAACCCAATATCCAAGTCTAGTGAGACCAAATGTGGAATGCAAACTGTGATAAAGAGCAAATATGAAGCATACACATACACACACACAAAACACCCCCTCTATTCATGAAGAAAACATGATCTAATATGGGATTGATTTCTTTCAAATAATTCTTTCTGCATCCCAGTGTGATTCCAGGATGTGCAAATTAAGATAAATTTTATGGGTCAAATTCTTCTTACCACTACATGTGCTCAAGTCAACTGAAATTGATGACAACTGGATGCTGTGTCAGAGGATGGAATTTGGCACAGAAAATCACAATGTAAGGAGAAGATGTTATAAAAATAAAAATGACATGGTGCCTTGAATGAGGGAGGAAACAATGTCTCAATGTGGCCTGGGAGAGAGCACAGCATAAAGAAGCAGAAAAAGTTGACCCAATAGCTAGTAGATTATCAGATAAGGCTCATTTGTCAAAACAGAGCCAACAGTGAGGAAGTGAATGAGAATTTTCATAATGGCTCTAGATAAACTGCACCCTATTCCAAAACCAAGCCTAATGGAAGAAAAGCTACACCAGCTCCAAGTCCTGATCCACTTAGAGCTTAAAAGAGGAGAGGCTAGTTTATTACTTCTGTATTCTTTGGAAATCCAAATTAGTTATTTAAGACTTCATCATTCCAGAGATTCATGTCTAATCTCATTAAACAAAATAGCGTGATGAAACTTTCAGTATGAACTTCCCTCCTTTTTATTTTTTCTTTTTTTTTTTTTTTAATTTTAGGGAAATGTCTCTAAAAGAAGTCTATGTAACTTGCAAAACAGACCTAAATCAAAAACAGATTCACATATCCATATAGATGATTTAACAGTAATACTACTAGCAGTGGGAGCTTGCAAATATTATCAAATCCATGTTCATGTTTTACGACAACTGACCGATGAAAACCAGAAGCTATTATGACACTGATTTTAACCCATTTTTCTGCTACCATAATGAATATAAGCACAAATGTCTTCCTGGTTAAACTTTTTTTCATTTGAGTGAAATGTGAAGATGTGTCATGTCCTCAGCTGAGTTCCAGAACTACTCAGGATGTCACGTAGCATTTCATTTCAAGCTCCATTTAGAAAAAAGAATTAAACATCTAACCTGGAACAGCTATCCTCCCAGCTGTCGGATGATTCATTTCCATCACAAGTCCATTGTGAAGCACCTAGAAAAAAAACCCAAACATGTATGTAATAAGAAAAATATAATCAGTTGCTAAACTCAAGAGAAAACGAGAGATAAGCATTATCACGTTCTTTCACAGAAAATCTGAAAAGACAGGGAGCTGCAATTCAAGTAATTTTTTTAATCTGTAAAATGAAAGCCCTGATGTTTGACACTACTCCCTATTTTATGCATCTACATACATGCTTCAGTAGGACTTTAGAAGTCTAAAATATCTTTAAACTCTTATATCTAACATCAAACACAAAAAACTGAGCTGCAAGCAGGTCACGCTTCCACCCACCAAATGAAAACTAGTACCAACATGGAATGAGAATTAAAACCTTCACCCAATTTCACTTTCAATCTGCAATATATATTGAAGGCCTATACCCAGCTTATGCTCTAATGGGTTTTTTTCCTCTGTTACTCAGTTGCTTTTGAGCTTGTGATCGATCACACCATGAAATGCTGTCTTAGTAGTTCTTACAAACATTCAGGGAAGATGCCATAATTTGGATGTTATTTCTGTTCCCCCAAGCGGCATGCTATGCTTCAGCTCTGTGTATACCTGTATGGGATGATTATTCATCAAAATTTCCAGCTTCTTGTTATTAACCTCAACCACAAAACAATGTACGATATCAAAATGGACAAGTAACAGAGAAAAAGAAATTCATAACAGCAAACTCACTGCTGTTGTTAATAGAAATCTGCATCTAAAGCCAATAAGTAATCTTTAACATTTCCTTGCCTATTGTTCTGCCATCCATCCAACACTGTTGCCTTAATTACGCAGAATTCTTAAAAATTATTTATCTTGTTATTGAAATATCCTCTACAAATAAAAAGTCTCCCATTAATCAACTATTTTCATATCCATTGTAACAACAAACCTGAAATAGAGTGCCTTGCTAAATGCATCAGCTATAGAAATGAAACATGGGCAAAGACTGTTAAGTGATCATGTAATACATCCACTTATTCACCTTGCACTGTGAACACCACTAGCAACCTTGACAATCATAGAATTATAGCATGCTCTGGGTTAGAAGGGACCTTTAGAGGTCATCTGGCCCAAACCCCCTGCAGTGAGCAGGGAGATCTTCAAATAGACCAGGCTGCTCAGAGCCCCGTCCAACCTGACCTTGAATGTTTCCAGGGATGGGCCCTCCACTACCTCTCTGGGCAACCCGTTCCAGGGTTTCACCACCCTTATGGTAAAAAATTTCTTCCTTTTAGCTAGTCTAAATCTACCCTCCCTTAGTTTAAAGCCATTACTCCTTGTCCTATCAACTAATGACAGGTGTTCGTCTAATTATTCTTGAAAATTTCCAGTTAACAAGATGACAATTTTCTTATGTAGTCTGCACTATATTCTCCACTTCTATTGTTAGAAATTTTTCTCCTAATACATAATCTAAATATCTTTGCTTAGTATGAAAAATCTTTATTCATATCTTTTCCCCAACTGGACACAGAACACCAATGACTAGCATCTCTATAACATTCTTCTACATACTGGAAGATTGTAATCACATCCTCCCTCAGACTGCTCTTTTCTAGACTAAACAAAACTAATTCCTTTAGCCATTCTTTCCAGGTCAAATTTTGTGAACTTTTTATCTGTGTAGAGTAGCATGCTTAAGAAATTCCCATTCCTGAACAGGTGGTGTCAAAAGGTCAGGTCAGCTTTCTCTTAGCTTGTGGGGTGAGCCTATTTAGCTGACATTTAAAAATCCAGATATTTCCGATAATAGACACTGGTGGGAGAATGTCTGTTCACTGGTCTAATTGTTTGGCACAGTACCAAATCATTAGTTCTGTTTCTCTTTTGGAAGGATAACGCCAGTTTTGGTAGACATTCAAGTGAGACAATCAGAATTTATTTCCAAACGACAGAACTGGAAAATATAATTGCTTGTTTTAACTCATAGTTAGAATCTTTCCAGTTATGCTGTTAATCAAACAGTATTGAAAGTTTGGCTTCTTTTCTCCATAACTTACTTACTTGGGCTTCTTTATGCATTTAATTGATTATTAGTGACCTAAAAGCAAGAAAACATGCTTATTTGAACTTGAATCAACTGCACACTTGATGCATAAGCACTTCTTTAGACAGCAAATCAAAGGCCATACCTAAAAGTGGTACCATTTGGTTAAAGCAAAATATAGAGACTCTCTAGCAGCTACTTGGTACCATTTGGTTGAAGAAAAACATACAGATTCTCTAGCAGCTACTCAGGGCTCCACAAAATTCATGCTTGCCTTGTACTCCAAGTCTCTAAATTCTTATTCTGATAAGGCACAATTATATTACTTTTAAAATATTTCCTTTTGTTAGACTCAAATTCCATCTCCCTTTACTTTACAGAATGAACTAACAGAAAACTTGCCGTATCTTTAAGGATCACCAGTCTAACTTCTACTCCCTTTTAAAAGCATTGCTTAAGATGCAGCCCAGCTTCCTTTCCATTTTCATGAGAAGCACGGTGTTGATTTTCCCTCTTTGATACATTATTTTCTCGAAAACACTGCAATTGTCATTACCCTTACTACTCTTATTTTCTACAGTTATTAAGCCTATATTGGTATACTCAGCTCCATCTTTTCATTTGAAGAAAACAAGCCCCAAGCAATGAATCCGGTCAAAGACTGGGGTTTTTTCTCACATCAGCAACACTGTTTAAAAGAACTGTGTAATTTCCTGTTTCATGTGTTTCACTATTAGGATTCCCAAAAAGAACTTGAAAAAACAACTTCACTGACTTCTCCTTATGTGCATTCTGAAAACTACGAAGGAAACATGTAAGATTACTGCATCCTGGCCTTTGGGAGAATGCAATGTTCACATCCATCCACAAGACAAGGAAAGTCTGAGGACAAAGTAAGAGACAGAATCTGAAGGCCTTCTCCTCCATTGTCTTGTACCACTCAAATGGTCATGATCTCTCTGATGTGGCAGAATCCTCTATTCCCTTTGTATTCACCTTAGCTCAGCATGAGGACCTCATGAATCAAGAGAATTGTGTAAAAGAAAGGAGGTTGTAGTGAGACTGGTATTGGTCTCTTCTCCTAAGTAACTAAGTAACAGGATGAGAGGCAAAGGCCTCAAGTTGCGTCAGGGAAGGTTTAGATCGGATATTAGGAAAAATTTCTTTACTGAAAGAGTTATCAAGTATTGGAGCAGGCTGCCCGGGGAGGTGGTTGAGTCCCCATCCCTGGAGGTGTTCAAAAAACGTGTAGATATGGCACTTCAGGTCATGGTTTAGTAGGCATGGTGGTGATGGACTGATGGTTGGACTTGATGATCTTAGAGGTCTTTTCCAGCCGTAATGATTCTATGATTCTAAGATGACAGCCATCTGTAGATCTATTTTTTCATTTATTTTTTCCTTCTGGAAAGTTTTTTTTTCCTTATTTTCCAGGCTAGAAATACTCTATTACTATATTAGCTGTTACCATATGAGATTTTGTGAACCAAATTAATGTTTGAGTGGCATTTTACACTGATTATAATGAGATCATTGTAAGGGAATCAGAAGCACAGTCTTTCAGTAATAAACTTTTCATGCCACTTCATTTTATTCCAAATACAGTCATCTTCTAGATTAAAGAAGGAACCTCTCTTGTCTCTCTACTGGTTAATGAAAAGAAAACCTGATGTCACCACTTCGTAATCTTATCTCAACGATAGTATTAGTGGTGTCCTGTTATTTGTGACATGTTCATGCAGAATTTTTTTTTTCTGCTCATAAATGTATAAGTCTTTCCTCCTGACACTTAGAACTGCAAAGGCAAAGTCTCTGTATTGCAAGAAAGAAAAAATTAGACAACATGAAATAGCAAAAAACTCTCTGCATTCTACTGAAGTCTGTAACAGAGATAGGGCTGCTTTGATTTCTGCTATCTGCTATAATTCCTGCATCAACCTTCACTACATAATCATTTTGTTCAAAAATTTGTGTTTTCTTGCAGCCTGAATGTGAAAAGTTATATAGATATTCTATATACAATGCAGAATATATGTAATTCTCTATCATTAGTTGCTACTATTCTACTTTGGGATTATTTATTGTATATGCAGACGGTATCAGATATACCCATGTTACAAAAAGATGTTTGCTGATGGATTAGAACAACATAAGTCACTATATTTTAAATTTATTTATCCAATATAGGTTATTACCTGACTTGCAAACTACAGCAAATAGAACAATTCATATGATTATGTCTCCTAACTCCAGAGAATGAAAGAATTTAGTTTAAAAATTATTTCAATATTTTTTCCCAATACTATATGCAATGTAGTCCACATAGAATCTTTTAAGCAAAGATCTTAACATTTTACTCGTGCAATGCAAACGAAAGGTAATTTAATATATTTCATCATATATATTCTCAGTTGTTTCATCATTTCCTCTTGGCTTGTCAGGAGAAAAACTATAGAGGATACTTGCATCAGCTGCTATGAAGCTCACAATAATTCAGATATAATGACTTCAACTATTAATTTTTCTCTTTTCCCTAACGTTGTTAATAACTGCAAGTTAAAAAGTGGTTAAAATTTTTATAACAGGTGGAGTTAAAATCCCTCAGCCATCTGCTTTCACAAAGAGAATCAAATATTAACTGCAGTTATTTCTTGTTTTCTTACCTTGTTCAAAACAATTCTTCAACCGATGCTACTTTTGTGCGTTAATATTTATATCACCATTGGGCATGTTCACTTTAATATTGTAATTTTTCTTTCAATATTTGAGTCTCTTTTGAGTCTCACTTAAAGTTCAGTGATATATATGAAAGAAAATGAGAATAAAATGAACTTCAAAAGGAATATAACTATGATATAAAAGTAGAATATGGCTGCAGCAAGAATTTTAAATCTCATCTTCATGTAAAAGACTTGCATGAAAATCTAGATTCATACAGGGGATTTATCTTTGACCGCTTGGGAATTAAGACTCCTTCTTTAGCAGATCATACGGTGCACAGAATGGTGCATGACGCTTTTTCAACTTTCACAGATCCTTCCAGGAAAAAGCTGAAACTCTCATTTTTCTATGACTGTACTGTTCCTTAACGTAGTAAGACGTACAGACTATTAACATGTATGGTGACTTTCTTTGGGACTGATGTGTGACTAGCTATTTATCTATCTAAAAAACAGCTAGAAAACCTATCACCATGCAGGATATGGCTTCAGGATGATTTAAAGCAATTTGTTTTTTCTTGGACACTCCACAATTCATAAGAATATCTCATGCTTGACGATGGGTCCCTTAACTGCTAAATACAATAATAATACATATACTAAAGGGTTTCTTTAACAAAAAGATTATATAGCAAAGTAACAAAAGTTGTGAAATAGAAATTAGTCATGACTACTATTACTAACAAATTAATCTTCCTTGCATCCCTTAAAAATGATTGTCTCTCTTACACGCTAAGGAAGTAAAATACTTTATTGTATTATTGATGCAGCAGCACAAACGGCAGGTAGGAGACTCAGAAAAATTGTGTCTGCCTTTTTTCATGTGGATAACACGGTGTTTGGGCACCTAGCAGGCATATAGTGAATTTTGCAGTTATCGTAAGGTTCATTTCCTATCATGTTAGTTCATTTCATCTGTAACGCAACTAATTATGCACATGACCAATCACCCACGGCAATGCGGTTTCTCTTGGAACTGCCAGCAAGGTTTCGAATCCATTCTAGGTACTACCTCAGGTATCATCAGTTTCCAAATCCCGACTGAAGGAGATGCTCCAATCAGAAACATATCAAACATGTTGTCAACGCCTCCTCCAAGTTCAGAAATTTCTATGTAAGGTAGAGCCACGCATTCGAAATATGCATTTGTACAGATACCACTCTCTTACAGTTTTATCTAGAGTTTAGTGAAAGGGATTTTCAAAGCCATAAAGGAAATGATGTAACCGTTTTCTCCATATTTTTGTAGCCACAAGATAGCCGGCTGTTGATAAATGTAATTACTACTTCTGCCTCCAAACCACAAGAAAATAATCATACTGGTTTTCCTGTACATAGAGTTATGGCCATAATCACCCCCTAAAGAAGTAACGGGACGTGTTGTGAACACCATGCTGTACCGGAATCGCATCCCATATCCTAAACACACCTCTGTCCAGATAAAATTGTGTTAACTCATTTGAAATTTGGAAAGGATATTAAATGTATCACTACCTGATGCCTGGTTCCACTTGGTCTTAATACATCTGGAATGATGTTACACACCACAATGTTTTGCAGATCCCCCTCCCCTCCCTTCCAATGCAATAGTCCCAGTATTTTCAAATCCTGTTGCCAATGAACGTTGTCTTTTATCACTCATAACTTTATTATTCTTCTTTCCAAACACAGCTTCCAGCATATTGGGCTCACCTGGAGAATCACAGAATCACAGAATGGTGGGGGTTGGAAGAGACCTCTGTGGGTCACCCAGTCCAATCCCCCTGTCGAAGCAGGGTCACCTACAGCAGGCTGCACAGGACCTTGTCCAGGGGGGTGACAATATCATCTCTCGACTGCATGAGTCACGTAAGTATTGTACTAGTGAATCACATCTATCTCCACTTTACCTGCATTTACCACTCATATTTGAAGTATCTCACCATTTCATGCTGGAACAGTACATAATTTAAACAAAAGCAGTGTTCTTTACATATTTTTGAATTAGTGAAATCTGGGGTTGTTTTTGGTTTCTCGTTGCTTGTTAGTTTACCTCTTTACTCTTAGTCCCTTAGTCTGACACACTAAATGCTGTATGTTATAGTCCCTTATGTTCCTAGCACTACATCTGTGATACTAAACGAGTACAACAAAAGAAAACCACTGTTCACTGGAATGTCCTTATTCTCAATTTCTGCTTTCTGCTAGGGCCACGTCTTACAGATTGCTCTGGTAAACTTATTCTTTTTTTTGTGGGTGTGAGGTGATGGCTTTGATGAAGTCCTCCTTCTGCCACAGCTTCACAGCTTTTTACACTCACGCTGTAGACAAAATTACTTTTTACTGACATCTCTAGGGATGGGGTTTTGATGCCTGAAGAATATATCTTTGGTTTAAAAAAATCCTGATCCATATATCCATATTCATATACTTCTTGCTTTTCTACTTGGCTGCTGTGTCTCTTGTTCTACTACAGAACACCTCAACTGGATTCCATGTTGATTCTTGGGATTTATTTTCCTTACTTTCTATTTAGTATCTCTTGCCTAAAGAGTTTTTACATCCTCCAGTCTAATGGTGGTTCAAAAACTAGCTGTTGGCTCTTCAGTACTGAATTTAAGTTTTATAGTGGCCATGACTTTAACCCAAAAGGCCTGCTCTGATACAGGACTTCAGAGTTTCTTACCTGCATTCCTGTGCGTCACTGAAGTCAAGTATTGCCATTCCATTTGTGTGCCCTGGAACTACGTGTTCCAAAAAGGCATTCACTCCGAGTAATGAGAAATTGCTTCCCTTACGCTCTGTCCCACTGTGACATTTCACCAGCTGAAGGTAGTTGAAGTCACCCATTATTACTACCTCATTAGGCTTAGTTGATTCTTTGATCTCCTTCAACGTTTCGGACTCAATATCCGTTTCCTGATCAGAAGGCTCAACAGTATAGCCCTAATACTGCTCCCCCAGCTCCATGACCTAATCTGTCCTTCCTGTTCAGTTTATAGCCAGGTATTACACTCTCCTATTGATTTTTGTCATTCCAGCATTCTTCTGTAATGGCTACTATGTCAAGATCCGCTTGCTTTGCCAAGAACTTCCAGTCAGCTATTTTTTCTCCTACACATCTCATGTTGGTACACACACATGCATAGATTGTGCACACATTTGGGGAAGCAGGGAGTTGGTCACATCACTTTTTATTTAACTCCATTAACACTCTATTAGCTTTCCAGAAATTCTCAGTTGTCCCTCCTTCAGTTCTGCTGTACTTTTCATTCTTGTCCCTTACACCTTTTGTATGACTGACATCACAAGCAGATGTCTGCAACCTGTGTGAGCCCTCATTTGTCAGCTTTTCCTCAACTCCTGTATGAATAACCACGCTCCTTAATTTCCTACACTAGCAATCTATTTTAACTACAGTTTTAGACAACTCCTTCCACAGAAGTTCTTCCTCCTCCAAAGCTCTGCACAAGTATCCCAATGGAAATCCTACTTCTGGTCATCCATTAACTGAAATACCAAACATCTTCAATTATGAAACTTGTGCATTAGACTAAAAGCAGTTCAGAAGTGAGCATAAAGATGATCAAACTTCATCAGGTTTCCTGGACAAGTTTCCAGGATTGTTTTAGCAGCTCGTAACGCTGGCACAGAATATATCCACCACAGTGAGCTCCTCTCAGGCACCCTACGAAAGGGTTCTTCACGTTCTGGCCTTACCCTCTTCCTCTCTGAGAATCTACTCAGCAAACTGGTTTTGTGGCCAACAGGAACCAGGCAATTAATGATTTTAGCAATTCAATTTCCTAAATCATCTTTCAAATTCAATAACTGAAGATACGACCCCGATACTTAGAGTAGTTCTCACATAAATGTTTTACTTCCCTTAGCACCTACTGCTACAAAATAAAACTTAAAAGTGTCCTTACTGCTAAATCAGCCACAATATAATGCACAAAAGAAAGAGACATTAAATAATCCAAAAAATATTAAACAATGAGAACCATTTGTGACAGAGCAGAAACACCTTTGCCATCGTCCAATCGTCAAACACATACTTATCATTGAGAAAAAGTACTAAGTTCAATTTATACCTCACAGTCTAGGTAAATATGAGACAGCTGCTAAATACGTCTATATAAATCTCAAATGTTTTCATCAGATGTACTGGAAAATCATGAGAGAAAAAGAAGGTCCTTTTATTCTAATAGCAGACCATATTCCAGTAAAGAATCTTTTTTTTAACTACTGTGGTAAAGTATTTCAGAGAGGTTTATCAGTGTATGGTATAATTAATATTTATAATGAATAGCAAGGAGATTACAAAAACAAAGATTTATAACTCAGGCCAAAATACACAAAAATGCAAGGTCACAAGTCTGTAATTAACTGCATAAATTCTCTTATTTTGAAGGTTGCACACCTGACCCTGACTTCAGGGGGCTTTTCGGGTTCTCAGAAATCAGGCCCCTTCCCTCCGGTGCCGCAATACAGCTCCCTGACAACCTCTCGCACTGTCAATCTGGAAACACAGCAGAGCAGAGAATCGGTCCTTATTGTTTAAAACATACAGATACTTCTCAGATGTATTTTTTTCCCCGAAAACTGAAACGTGATCGTAAAACCACATTTTTGGTGGGTTCGAATGTATAAATCCTAAATTCACAGAAATATTTCAGCAAAAATGGTTGGCTGGACTGCTGTTTGGAGATGAGACCTGGCTCACCCTGACAGCAAGACGGGGTGTGGCTATATTCCAAGCACTGGCTCTGGGATCAAAGAGCCTGGCTCCAGCTGCGGCACACCTTTCAGCTACAGCATCGATAACTCCACACTGATCACCGGGAAGGCAGTGCACAAACAGATTGATTTTATTACTGCAACAGGCTGAAATACTGACTGGTTTTGCTTCTTTCAGTCAGAATTGCCAGTAATTTACTGCTAGCAATGATGTTACAAATCACTGGGTTTTGATAATATTTTTTTTTAATTTAGCTTATTACAAATACTATATTCAGCATTTAAATATAATGTTTGCAGTCTCTCTAATCAGAAAGCATGGACAAACCTAATTACAAATAATTATTTAAAATGCAAGTGAGTGTAAAAATGAAGTGTCCTGGACTGTACATGGGTTACATTATTTGGCTGTCAAGAATGTCATGTGAAAGGCTTTCATTTTATCATTTTTTTTCCATTGTGACTTATCTCTTATATTAAATAACAACAAATGAAGTTTCCAGATGTTTTCCTTTGTGGAAACGGACTTGTAAACGTAAATGAATGTACATGTATTCCTACAGTGGTAATAATCTAGAACTGCCATGCCTTCAAGCACTGTCTACTGTAAGTGGGAGACTGGTGGGGAGAAAATACCAAGAAGCTTTCCACCGTCTTTGTTTCTGAACAATTCTGTAGATGTTTCATATGTTCATCGTATTTAGGTATCTTATCCAGACTTGTCTATGGCAACGATGAGGAGAAAATTCTGATGGTTTCTGTGGGGCTTTGTACAACCGAGATTTTTCAGAAGTACCCTTTTGCCATGTGGTATAGGAATAAGTCATATGGAGTTGCAACTCTGGGTTGAAAAAACGTATTAAGGTGTTTATCCAGCACGTAGGAGAACTGGTTTTTCAAAATGTGCAATCTTTAACAATAATGAATAGTAAGAACACTTCTAATAGTTCTGTTACAGAAATCATGTGTTTTCTCACATAGGCATGCATGTTATGGCACAAACACATTTATAGAAGGAAAAGCTATCTCAATCGTCAGGAAGCCTCAAATATTCACAGAGTTACTGCTGGGCTAACAGTAAGCAAAGGAACCATTAACAACAACATTGTACCATCATGCTAATATATCACTTGGTTTCTGGTGGTCCTTGGGGACCTCACCTGTTTCTCCCAGTACAAAGTACATAATGAGGATAGGTTTTCAAATCTTGCACGCCACACTGAGTTCCCAAGAGCCTTCTTTTAAATACTCCATCCATCTTTCACCTGCCATGTAAGTGTTGTGGTTTAATTACATATCATCATTGTTTTGCTAGAGCTAGTCTGTCAGCTCAGAGTACTCACCCCTTCCCAGGGCTGCAAAACTTGGTCACCCACAGAGGAATGCCACTGAACATGGGCACCTGCTTAGTATTGTAAAGTACATCCAGATGGGAGCATCTCGCTGCAGCTTCTGAGCCTGCTGCAGGCAGAGATGCACTACAGCTCTCCTCAGAAGCAGTTTATTCCTGCGTATCCTTGCACTGACCTTTGCAGCCCTTTAGAAAAGGAGCTGTGACTGTGGTTTGAACTACAGAATTTTGACTTCAGTCAAAGGAGCGCTGTGGAGAAACATAGGCAGACCACACTTGTAAACAGTATCGACGCTGTTCCATTTGAGTGTTGGGCTTTCTTTCCTCTGTGCTTTATGTCCTGGGCAAGTCAAAGGAACTGTCATCAACAGAAACTCTGGCACACGGAGGTCTTTCCTGATTTATACTCTGCCTCATTAACATTGGCCTTTGTAACAAAATCATCGAAGATCGAGATCTCCTAACTGTGCGTACACCAAGGAGTTGGGACTTGAGTGCTACTTGCCAGACGTTTATGGAGAAGCATACTTCCGTGGAAAAGAAGCTCCAACTTTGTATCAGTATCTTCCATGCCTTTCTAAAAGTTCAGTACTCAACTATTTTTATCCATTTTTCCATTATTAGCATTTAATTTCACGAGTTTTATTACCCAACTATAAAATTTCTCTCCAAGTTGCAGTAAGGCAAAAAGAAACATAAGCCAGGCAGGTATTTCAGAGCTCAAGAGTGTACACAGGGAACAGGTGATCTCTTTCAGAAACTATCCTCAATAAAAAAAAACAACAACAAAACCACCACATAGTTTTGAAAATACTACATTTCACAGTTACTTTGTCAAGAATGTGCATTAGATGCTCCGTGACAATTTAATGTAAAAATCAATCAGTATTTGAATATTCTCTCTCTATATATATATCTGTGAGCAAAAAAATAATACAGGTTTTTAAATACAATGCTTCCTATGAACTTTGCAGTGCTTTCCGACTTCTCTTGCTTTCAAGTTAATGATCCTCTGCCATTAACCTTAACAATGAAAATACAGGACCTAAATTTATAAAATGTAACAAAAATATCACAGTTTTCTGTACAGACTTCACAATAGCCTGCCGTAACGTCACTGGCTGTTATACTACACATTTTATTGGCGTTCCCATAATGAAATGTCATTCACTGGAAAATATACTTCAACTACTTCATGGAAACGAATCTTAGGAAAGCACTGTTCATTATCTTAAGCCACAGAAATGTTAGAAAACTAGAAAGTTCTAGATACAATTCTAAAAACACAGAGAACCTGACAAAGCATTTCCTGTGCATTTCTGCACTGATCCTCCACTTTATGTTCCCATTTGTGGTCAGACCTGGCACACAACAAGCCTGACCTTTGCTTTGCCCTGCCAGGTTCCCAGTGAGGACACCTCAGCAAGCAGGTCCCAGGGCTAAGCCTCAACAAACTGAAAGATTATCAATTCCACATGGAATTACCATGAACATTATCTCTGAAAACTTCTGTTCAGGCAACTACATGCTGAATATAAGCCCTATCAGTCCCCTATGACATGCTTTCTTCACGTCTGTTTCCAGCAGAATCATTACCAGAAATCTGGAGAGTTTACAGTGTTTATACAGAGATGGAAACTCTCATACGTTCTCCAGAAAAACAGCTTCATACCTTTTACAGAACAGTTGATTAGAGCGTATAGCTGCTGAAACAAGTTGTTATAGAAGCTATGATAGACCAACAGAAAAAATAAAAAGGAATACACTAAGGACTGATTTTTCCTCTCCTAATCTTACACGAGATTGCATGAACAAAGGCATGAAAGAGTTCATCTGGGTAAATTCACATCTTCAAATGTTCTGACCTGTTTTGGACATTAAACCCAACTTTAACTCCTCAACTTTGTGTTGAGAGTTTCTTCTACCTCAGCAGCGGTACCTGTCATGTAATATTACATAAGCTAATACCAGGGTATGATAACATTCAAAGCAGAATTGACAATAATCTCTCATGATGGAAGAGTATTTTTTCCAACCATTTAAATCCAAGCAGATGTTCAGCGTAGTTGGAAACGCAATTTGTACATGTCTACCTACTGAAGCATTTCAGGGCCTTCATAATACCATCAATCTAAAACACTTCACTGTATCCAAGGTTATTTGAAGCAGGTTGCGCAGCAATTAACTTTTGCCAGAAAAAATCTCTCGTGTCAAGCCATAAGTGCTACTCTGAATATTCTCTTTGTCTAAGAACTTTCATTCTAACTAGTGCTATTTAAGCAAACAATTAGAACGAAGGGGAATCAAACTATAGAAAATGTAGAGAGGAGACATCTAATAAAACAGAATAAAAAATATTTTTAAAAAGAGGAATTATCTTAGGCTTGCAGCTGTTTTGTGAGACTAGATCCAGCCTGGGTTAAATTTAAGCACAACACAAATGCATCAAAATTTCATGTTTGGGGCCTTCTGATTAAAATGACACTGGCTTATTACGCAGTATGTATATCCTACAAATGGCGAATTTTAATAAACCCCAGTCCTGCCAAAGCATTCTTCTTCCAGAAATACTTTTGGACATTAAATCTCTTCAACTCCTTACTATTCCGTGGGAGCCACAAGAAGTTTGCGTACTTAATCCAACTGGAATATCACAGCAAGCATCTGCTGTTCCGCCTAGGTAAAACAAGGTCATTCAAGAATGCTGTAGCAGTAAAATTGAATATGATCGGGCTGGCGAATGAAATCAGCCTGTTACTATCATCCTGTGACTACATTCTGAGGTTATTTTCGTTCATCTGATTGATCACCTGCTGTTCAAGACATCAGTTGCGAAATTTTGATACTAAAAAATGCTTCGTAGTTCACACCAAAAGGGAGAGTACTGTAATGTTTGATAAGTTCAGATAGTTTGTGAACAATATCATACAACAATACAGGTGTTGCATAGCTGTAAGTCATATCTTTAAAGTGAGCACACATCACAGGATACTTTTTAAAGAGAAAGCATTATTTCCATGTATCTCATTAATACATATCTGTACCTTATGTACAGGGAATTCATAAAATTAGAGAATCTTTGTGTTATAATTAAATGTTCCATACAACTGTTAGTTTGGGTTTTTAATTTGCCCGAACTTTTTTTCCCCACAAGCCTGCTTAACTGAGGTCAACAAAAGGCAGAGCTTGAAAGAGATAGTCAAAAGGCAAGTAGTAAAAGGCCTTTTACTCCCTAACAGAGGCACATGGCTGTTGAGATAAAAAAAGAACTGATGTAGGCCTTCAGTCCAAAACCTAGAAGAGCCTAAGGAACATTTACAAGTGTTTCTTTAATATTGTGACTTCCAGTTTTGCACTATTTCGGTTCCGTGCCAACCTGAAAACAAAGTGCCAAACACAGAATGTGGATCAGAAGTCCCCAAAAATGACTTAAAATAAAGAGAAGACAAATAGAGATGACTACTTTTGCTGATGCTAAATAAGAGTCATAGAATAGAACAGAACAGAACAAAACAGAATAATTCAGCTGGAAAGGACCTACAACGATCATCTAGAGCAACTGCCTGACTACTTCAGGGCTGACCAAAAGTTAAAGCATGGCGTTAAGGACCTTGTCCAAACACCTCTCCAACACTGGCAGGCTTGGGGCATCACTACCTCTCCAGGAAGCCTGTGCCACCGTTTGGCTACCCTCTCGATAAAGAAATGGTTCCTCCTGTCAGGTCCTCCTGTTGAGCCATTCCCACCCGGCACTGGGCACCAGGGAGCAGAGCTCAGCACCTCCCTCTCCACATCCCCTCCTCAGGAGGCTGCAGAGAGCAGGGAGGTCGCCCCGCAGCCTCCTGCTCTCCAAACCAGACAGACCCAGAGCCCTCAGCCGCTCCTCAGAGAACACACCTGCCAGCCCCTGCCCCAGCTTTGGGGCCCTCCTCAGGACGCGTTCAAGTCATGGACAAAGTTACCATTGAAAAATAAATATTTAGATGGTAGCAACAGCAACTGGAGATGAGGAGCAACAAGTTACGGTGAACTGTTCTAAAAAAACATGAAAATTAAACAGGAAAAACATAAACTTAGCATCATTTTAATTTCCTATTGCTAAGACCTACCTATACTTTTAGATGGACAGAGATTTTAAAACTAAATTAAATACAAATATTAGAAACTACACTGTATAGAGCAGCCCTGGATTTTCACAAGACAGAAGGATTTTTCAGTAATGTGATTCACCTTTAGTACCTAGGTTCTGTGCTTATGTAAAAGCCCAATATCATAGTATTTCCCGTCAAGATCAGGTCATGTTGGAGACCTACTGGAAATTCATCCCCATAAAACTTCTAGCTTAATTTACATATAAATAGATATAAACTGGCTTCAGTTATATAGGCTTTTTTCTTCAGAACGGAATCTGTGTACCTGCAGATGTTTTCTCACTCATCTAACACCACTATTTAGTTACAATAAATAGAAAAAACAATATGATTCCAACCTTTCCCCACCCTTTACTTCAACCTTCTATCTGAAGAAATATTCTTTTAGAAGAGCTAAAAAGTTCTGTCGATGTGTTCACGTATTCCTTGGTCTCCGGAAGATACTACAGCTGCCAGTACTTGACTAAAAGCTGCTTTTTGCAAGGTGACTGCTGTTCACTGCACTCAGCTCATCCTCCAACTACAGAAACCCAGAAACAATCAAACCACACCTGCCATAAAATTAATTTACAGTTCCTACTGATATGGACTGCAATGGAATATGTGACCTGGTGAGTTAGTGAATACAGCCAAAGAAAGGATTTCTCATTGAAAAATAAACTCACATTGTGGGATTTCTTGCTCTGCCATGCAAGTATGGGATGATTTTGGAGATTAACCTTATCATCCACCTTCACCTCAACTACCATTAGACACTTGACTGAGGATCGCAAAATGGTAACCAAAGTGCCCTCTTTATAGGCAACAGAGAGAAAGGTATTTCCAGAGGGTGATTATGGCTCTGATACTTGACTATAATTATCATTACTTTCATTATGACATTACTCCATTAACCATGGAATAACATTAGAATAGGAATGTAGCTATCCCATAAATCTCACTTAAATGCTTAGTTTTAGCTGACATGTATTCAGGACTGTGTACACCAGTTTTTCACCTATAAAATTTGGCAAATAATATTTTCACAGTTTTTCAGAAGAATAAAAGGTACATGGGACATTGAAAGCTACAGAAGGGACATGGTGTTGGGCTCATTTCAGATCAGTGGACGTACATCACCTGCCTTCTGATTTATAGCAGCAGAGGTGAGACAGGCTGCCAAAACGAATTTGCACTATATATTACAACACTCAGTATTGGTGAAATTCAGTGTCACTGCTCCTACGTACCCATTGACACAGATCTTCTTTATCAGTTCTTTCCTTTTTACATATAACAAGATATTCAAAGGCTTAGAGTCAGTACTTTGTGGGTTGAAGGAAAAAGCAGCAATGCCTTCAGAAAATGTGACGTAAGTAAGTGGTAGGTGTGTAAGGTATAAAAGGACAGCTCAGCTGTGTGTATAATCCAGTTTTCTCTTTCAGCACTGACAAATGCTCCATCTTTAGTCAAGACTCTTTGCTTACAGGCAGCTGACAGTTAGGGCCTGCCTGCATTCTCCCTTAATCCATCAACACATACTTGAAGAGAAAAGAGATACTACATCTCCAGAACAAATCTGGAGTTTTTTCAAGTAGGGCTCATGGAGATAGCTTACTTATTTGTCTTGCATAAACACATCGCTCAAGAAGACAACATCAAAGACAGCAGAGCTGTCAGAAATCTGATTCTTGCTCTTTTGTTATTATTATTGCTCAGCTATTCAAGGCAATGAAGTCTTTGCTGAGCTTCATGAAGGTAAACCATGCTAAGCCGGAGCAATTTTCAAATTTAAGGAACACGGTACCCCAAAAAAGATCATTAAAAAAATTCTACACCTGTAACTGATACCCAAATGTAACTACAAGACATTTCGGTTGTATTTACCTTGTCTTTGATTACTAAGTTGTAGACGCCTAATTCTGGCTGCAGTTTATTATGGGAGAAAAGCAGATGCAGTAGGAATCCAGTCTGCTCTATCCGAGGTAGCTCCCCAAGGTGAACCAAAGCATAGTAAATGGAGATTTGCTTCAAAAGCTCTAAAATGCGAAAGTAAATGCACCCAGAGCTGCTTAAAGGTTCGCTGTAATGAAGTAGGAATAATACATATATATATACAAAGAGAAGTATGTAACTGGGGACCTGGACAAGGTGCTGTGCAATGTAACCTGGGGCTGTATGTTGATTAGCTAGCAAGACAACAGATCCTGCTTCCACTGACGCAAACAGGAGTCAGAGCAAAATCCAAAACGTGCTGGGCTACTGCTGTTCAGTCAGGTTTTGCATTTTAGCCTGTTAATGATGGATCCCAGATGAACATTCACGGTTGTCTCTTGGAAAACTGGAGTAGTAAATACATTTTGTTTGTTATCATTCATCTATTTAGGTATAAGTTTTAAGTGACATGCTAAAGACAGCGTTCGGGCATGCAGAATGTTTTGCACCTAGTGCTAGGCTAGTGATGTTAGATTAATGTGGTTCTGCCTGAGCCTTTCTCCTGAAGTTCTCCTACTTTTCTGTTTGCAAAAGCTGTCAGAGTTTGAAACTGGTACTAAGTTCAGAAACAACTGGTCTTCCAAATTCCAATTAAAATAACACACTTGAAAACATTTTAGCGCTTTAAAAAAACATCTATTTCATCTTAGAAAATACATGTAATCACAGAATCATTTGGGACTGCAAGTAGAGAGAACACAGAAACCCCTCAAGAACCTCACCTTCGTCCAATCCTTGTTCTCGTAGCAAATTTTCTATGAGGAACCAATCTAAAGGCAAAATAGGCTCTTTCCTTTCATACCAGCAGAAATGGTACAGTTTTATTTTTCAGACTTACAAAACTGTATTGTTTTTCATGGATTATTACCCAGAAAAATGTTATTGCTGTATTTTGAAATTAGATGTTTATATAGTAAAATACACAACATGCAATAGTTCATCAACTTCATATTACTGTGCAGTACTGAGATGTCTTTAGAAGTGTATTTTTCCTCTTTTGCTAATGCCAAGATTTTTAAATGAATTTGAGAACAACATGAAAACCATATGTTAAAATTTGACAGTTGTGATCAAATGACAATAGAGATCTGTTAGTTCTCCCTTTAACTTTGTAAATATGTGTTAAAAATGCTTCCCAAAATCATCACAAGGATTAACAAAACACTCTAACGCATGCAAAGGCAGAAGTCTAGAAAACAGCAATTAAAATTACTGTTAATAATATTATCAAGGAAGAAAAAGAATACAAATAAAGGACTTTAGCTACATCTCAAAAATTCAATAGCATAATTCACATCTATTAAAAAAATCAGTTCCAATAAAAAATATCAAAGAAATTATCTACCTCTATTAGCTTCAACTTCCATTTATTGTGACACTGAATAGAAGTTTCAGAATTTGATCTGCAGCTTTTAACATTTCCCCAATCTTTCAGCATCGCTAGAGAAACCTTAAACGCTTCACAATCCTATCTTCTTCTTCTTTGCACTGACATCTTAGGGTAAGAATTATATTCAGGTTTATTGATGATGATGGAAGAAACTTCTTCGTAACTGTCACTACAGACCTGACTGCAAGTATAGCACTAGAGGCATGGTCCTCATGGCATGAAGGCTATGGCATAACTTATTAGTGGAGCCACAGTCTTATTTTAAACTCTGGTTATAATGAAAGAGAAACATGAGAGTTGCTTTCTCATCAGGATGTGCTGGCAATCTGAGCAGAGGAGCTTAACTCCACCATGTTTAAATATACTTGTTGATTAATGGGTTCCAGCAGACATAAAATTGTTTCTGGAACGCTCTTAAAAATTTCTTGAGACTCTTCTCTCGTACACTTAATTGCTTTTATTTGTATGCAGAGTTTCAGATATGTAGTTTTACGTACAATGTATTTTAAAGTTGCATTTAAGCCTTGAAAAAGTATTAGTAGAGCCATCATTCTGAGAAAAATAGTAGCTGCTCCCTCAGCAATCTGAGAAGTCAATAAAATGCCTGTGTTGTTCTGCAGCACTGAAATGATGAGGCTGACTGCCACTGGTGGCACTCTCTGAGGGACAGAACGAGGATCTAGAGGAAGGGCAGACGTCCCCCCGTCTCCTGCTTCCTAATGACTCCCAGTAGTTACTTTTATGCGTTAGCATCCTAAGGTCATGAAGACAGTCTATGGCTGTTCCAGAAACGTTTTCCTCTTAGAGAAGAAGTCTCCAATGACATAAGTCAGAAAAAAAAAAAAACAACCTGAGATTACTTGGACAATATGCAATTAATACATTTTTTCTAAGAACAGTGGCATTCCAGTATTCTATGAGAAAAAGCCCCAAATCAAGACCTCTCTTCTTACCCTAGATCAATTTAACTAAAATAACTACTTATTAAATCACGCTGCTTTGCCTGTTTGCTTCTCTACTTAAGGTAATTTCACTATAGAGAAAGAAAATCCTAATGCAATTTTTGAAGCTCCATAAATAGAGAATGTACATATATGCTTTTTAACACTTTCCATTGCCGTACATCCATGTAAATTTGCCTGTAATTCAGCTTGTTTAGGAAGGACGGCACTTGTGCTAATGTGGCCTAACTAATAACAGTCAGTGCTAACTCTGCTATTTTAATTCTCTGAATTCTTGCAAGGTTCTTTAAAGCACTGAGCAGAGGTTTGAATGGGGGTATGAGGAAAGGAGTAGAAGCAGGCACATGGTTTTCATTTGGGGGGAGGGAGTCTGTTATGAAATTTACTTGACTGCTGCAGGCAATATTGGAGGATTAAATGGAAACTGGCCGAACCTTAGCTTCGAGTTTATAAAGAGCATTCACTCTATAAAGTTTCCTTATAGCACCTTTTTACATAATGAGCTTTAACTAAATTCTGTCAGCACGGAAAGTGGTTCATATGGTTTAAGATGTGTCTTACTTCAGCAATCCAGAAGCTTTTCCTTTCAAAGGCAGAGAAGCTGCTTTAAAGGAGGGCCTGAGTCCTGAAGCAGTGGAAGATATTCTACCTTTCCCGTGCCTCATGCTTTCAGCTACAGACTTGAACAAATCTACAGCAGGATGTTGATCTTGTCAGCTGCAATGATCTTTTAGCTGGTTATTCATATGCTATCGCACATAACCCTCAGTCCCTTCAGAAAGTGTGAATCTTCCCAGTAGTACTACAACCAATAAGACAAGTGTGAAGGACACATTTATAACCCAATGTCCTTGATATTTAATTTTCATTTCTTTATTTCTTTCTTTTCAATTCTTTATTTCTGTTCTGGGCTTTGAATAATTTTATCTATAATGGTGCTTTCCGAAACCTACTTGACTCATCAAGGTGGCTGCCTGTCCTTTTCTTTCCTCTTTTTCAACCTTCAAGAATTTCCAGGAGTCTCAATCTTGCATAAGTACCACTGGATGTTATGAGGAAAAGAATACAAGAACATCCAGCATCAAGATTTACAGTGTCACTCCCCTCAACCCTTTTTTTTGTTGTTGTTGTTTTGAGCTAAATTCAGCTCCTAATTATTATAAACACTGATAAATCATATATTGTACAGCTGTGCTTAGAGAAATACCGGAGTATGTTGTTTCAGGCACTGCACAGCTACAAAACCTCTGCTGCCATTCTAAGTGGACACAAAAGCTTAAGAGACTTAATCATTCAAATACTTCTAAGAAAGTCAGTAGCTTTATTGGTGCAAAACGTTCCTGGGAACTGGAAGTAGTTATGCTATTCACATGTGCCGTTGGAACCCAGCTTGTATTTTCAGAAAACAAATTTTTAAAATCAGTCGAGTTAAATTCTATTTTTTCAAAGCAGGACATGTGGAGATTTTTAAGTCTTCTACAAGTAAAGGAGTGTTTTTAACAATGTTATCCTTCCACAAATAGTTCCTTTTTCAAACCATAGTTCAAGCCAAAAGGACAAAAAGAATGAATTCTGGGGTCAAATGAAATGTTCATTTCATCTGGAAACTAAGTACTGATATTCATGTTCTGATAAAGTACAAATGAACTTGCTCTCAAAATGTTGCTTTGAGATGAAAGATCAAAAAAGTTCTGAACGGCCCCATTCTAAGTGGCTGCAAAGGAATACTGTGTTTAATTTTTCTTTTTCAGATTATTCTATCTAAAGATTTACCAAACAGTTCGATTTGAAATATACCATGATCTGGCAAATCGGCTATTCATCTGAAATTTTCAAAGGGCTCTCCTTGCAAGTATTATTCAAATGAAAACACTGACATACATTCTTTATCAAGATTAGGTACTTAATGCCATTTGATTAACAATTCTATGAATATCTTCACAAAAGCAAGGAAAGGCTATAATAAGGTAGAGTATTGACAATATATAATGCTAGATTTCATTCATATTTGATCACTACAGAAGTCAGAATGCAGCAGGTATTAAAACTATTTGAACAAACGGGTTGCAACAATGCAAACAGGTGACAGTGGAAATGGAATCAGCCAAGATGTGTTATAACGACACATGTATTCTTCTTTCGCTTGTTTGTCATTTTGCAGCCAGAATTACTTCCTTGAACTCCATCACACAATTAACATAGTTTCTGGCATACTAACTCAGCAAAGGAGGAAAGAATCAATTTTACAAGTGTAATATAAAATGTGATATTTATACTGTTTTCCGGTAGTAATCAGCACTGTCTGATGTGCGAGTAATTTGCTGAATGCCAAAGACACTCATGTCTGGCTAACAGTTGTTGCCTGCTTTTGCTGAAAGCTGTGTGTCAGAACAGGATTCTGCTTGCGGTAAAATGGTTCATGCAGGAAGGTAGGCAGCCTGCCTCCACATACTGCACTAATGATGCCTCTTCACAGCAACCACATTTTCCAGTTTGGACCCCTGCTCTAAGAAGTCCTAAAATCTCCAAACGTCGCGGGAAGAGGGTATATCCCCTCCTCAAAGTCTCAGTTCTCAAATTCATAAATTAATCAAAATGAAAACAAGGTGAAAATCCCTCAGCTAAACTAAAAATTGCTTATTTTAAGCAAACTCATAACTGTACTTTGACTTTCTCACCCAAAGATTTCAATATTCTTGGCATCAGATAAACTAGCCTCAGATAATGTAAGTATTACCTTTCCAAAATATTTCTGTCAGGGTTATGAAAAGACAGTGAAATGAAGTGATATGGAAGAGCAGAGTGAGCTGCCATGTGCACTGCTTTACAGAAACCCTGGGAAAGAGCTATGGCATGAGCTGAACCACAGCCGCCCACTGGCAGCCCTTTAACCGGGGTGGTGGGTCAGCATGCAGGATGGCAAAACACAGCAAAGACAAGCCTGACCTCTTCCCAGCTCCGCTCCACCTACTGAACTTGAAAGTGGAGAAGTACCAGTCACAAACCCCCTAATCCTCTTCTCTTCCCTTCTCCTCCGATGCCCAACCTGGAACCGTGATGAGGGGAACACCAATGCAACCATCCTGGTAAGGGAGCTGCTTTATACCCTGCAAGAATACCCCCAGACTGCCGTGCTACCCAGACCCCAACGCCATGCCAGAAGCCACATGGGAATTGCATGGCACAAGCTGGGAACCCCAGCTTTCCCGGGACAGAGACCTAACTCTTGATTGTAACACTATCCTTTCTTTTATTTTCAGGAACATGATAGATTCTAATCCACCTCGTAACCTCGTTAGTGCTGCATGCCAGTCCCTCGCTCATCTGCAGCAGACTGCCCTGCAGTCCTGAACCCACTTCAGATGGCACTTTTTCAAGCCACGCTAATCAAAATGAAGTATCTCTCAATTAATTATGCCTCCACAACCTGCATTCCAATCCCACTCCATAATTGACAATTACTTGCCCATTCTTCCTCACAAAGCCTGGAGTAAATTGGATAATTTTAGCATTCGTTTTATTTTGACTGTTCCTAAATTTAACGTGGGAAACTCTTTGCCCCCACCTCCCTTCCTGTTTTGGTCAAACAAGTTAGTTAGAAACCGTGTCTTCACAATTAAATTTTCAACAACATGTTGGGAAGGTCATTGCCTCAGCTGCTTATTGATCTCATTATAGCAAAAAGCATATAGTGGTGGCTACGTCTGGCCCTTTATCATACTTCTTTTCATGATTTTACAATGTACTAAACAATGCATTCAAACTATCATATTTAACACAAAAACTATATCTTAAGGCCTTCCTCTCCAATTTCTTCCAGATCAACATGTCGCAAAGCGTTTCCCAGTTCACATTAAACACACATGAGAACATTTGCACTGATGATGAGGAATCAGCTCTTGACCTCCTAAACTCGTATTGTTCCCTGCTGAATGCTCTGCTTCTAATTCCCCAGAAGGCCACGACCTGCTGTGTATCCAAGGTCAATTAAAATGCAGTCCTTCAAGCTTTTTCATATGAATTCTAACAAGTTTTCTAAGAATTACAGGCTCAGATTTAACCCTGTGCTGTGTGAGATTTTTCCGATGTGAGTTTCTGGTTATTCCGAGCAGCTGAGCGTGCTGCATTTTCTACTGTTCCTTCCCTGCACAAACCAGCCCTCCCAGCTTATCGCCTTCCCCTTCATGGCTCTCCCCTGGAATCACAAGAATGAGAAGTGTTTGAAATCTGGTCAGCCATCGCGGCCATTCACTTACTGAGGCCCGTCTGTTTCTTACAGGGCTGCTCATGCTAAAGATTTCCCAGTTTCATTTTAGTCTCCTATGGCTTCAATCACAGGGTAATGGGTGGTATCCAACAGCTCTTCTTCTGGTATTCAAGCTACATTTTCCCTTTCAAAACCTACTGTCATCACCCACGATTTGACCACCTCCCATCTCATGCTGCTGCTGCCCAACGAGTTTTGCTTCTCCTGCGTAACATCCCTATTCGTACAGCCCAAAAGGACAAATAACGCAGGAGAAAGTAAGACAAAGAAAAGACAAATAAGGCAAATTATGAAAAACAAAAGACAAACAAAGCACCACAGAGCCTCTAGCAGCGTGACTTCAGATGATATCAAGGGAGGGGGGGAAAAACCCCACAATCAGAATTCAGACCAGAATCAGCAAACACAGCCAAGAGGGGACTGCCAGAACTGACGTAAACGGTCCAGCTGGGAAATGCACAGGTGATTAGAGGGGAAAACAGTCCCAGGACTGTGGGAATGGGCTGCGAGTCTTCCACAGAGGCAGCTGGAGCTCAGAGCTGCAGAAAAAGGGTATGTAAGGTAGGGCTAGAAGAGAGCAGTGAAGAGGTCACAGCTTGAACAATCCCTGTCAAATAGCAGGACAGTGGCAGGATAAAAAAAATCTCCAGGGAGCATACACGTGGAACAGTCAGCCAGGTGAAGTTCAACTGGAAACGCTATCAACCCTGTTTGACAAACTAGCGGACTGGAACAAAAGAGATTTCTATTACCCTAATGAGATTCAACGTCAGAAACACTGCCTCAGACTATAACATGTTCTCAGAATAACAATGAAGAACCTGGAACTTACAGTAATTATCACATGCAGCAGAATTTGGAAAGACAGGCAGTATCTTTTACTAGCTCAACCGATATAGCTAGAAAAAAATAGACAAGCTTGCAAGCACACAAAGCCTTTTTTAAAATTTTATTTTAATTATTACATCTTTTAATCAGTTTATGAATATTTAAGTACAGTGTTCTTTCCTGTGTTACATCTATTATGTAAAACAAGGTTCCTAGCTTGAGAAAAGTGTTCTTTGACTCATCCTCTTTGTGTAGACTTTAGTCCCCATTGTGGCATCACAGAAGATGACCAGAAAGTGCCAAAGATAAAACTTCACTCACTGGCCTGACATATTTTTAAACTAAATTTTCTATTTGTGTACGGATTTTTCAGCTCATTTGGAGATTTTCAAAAACATCTTCTGAGTTAAGCTTATCCTGGGCTAACTAATCACCCAGAAAAGCAGATAGAACGGCTTTTTAAAAAGTGAAACCAAGAGGATAAAGATAAGCAGGAACACTAAACATTTCTTTGTCTGTTTAATACTTTATTTCACTTGTACTACACCTAAGTACCAGGGATTTAATAAGCTAGTACTTTAATAAGCTAATACCTTAAGTGGTTCAGGGAAACAAGGCTGGTGAGGGGTCTCGAGAACAAGTCTTATGAGGACTGTCTTAGGGAGCTGAGGCTGTTTCGTCTGGAGAAGAAGAGGCTGAGGGGGGACTTTATTGCTCCCTACAACTACCTGAAAAGAGGCTGTAGTGAGGCAGGTGTTGGTCTCTTCTCCCAGGTAACTAGTGATAGGACCAGAGGCAATGGCCTCAAGTTGCATCAGGGAAGGTTTAGATTAGATATTAGGAAAAATTTCTTTACTGAAAGAGTGGTCAGGTATTGGAACAGGCTGCCCAGGGAGGTGGTTGAGTCACCATACCTGGAGGTGTTTAAAAAACGTGTAGATGTGGCACTTCGGGATACGGATTAGCAGCCATGGTGGTGTTGGGCAGATGGTTGGACTTGATGATCTTAGAGGTCTTTTCCAACCTATGATTCTAAGAAGTAGTGGGGTTTATGAGTTGGGGTGCTCAGCTGGCATGCAGGTGTTCGGCTAAAAGGCAGAAAGTTACCAGATGTTTCTAAGGAATAATTAGGAGAAGAAAGGAGAAAGATGCACCAATATAGGTAAAAAGAAACATCTATCATCTTTGCTTGCCTGGTAGTTTGAAAGTTTACATGGCATGAAGAAATCCTCTTTATGTTTAAAAACCAAATGAGACACTATTTGCTGCATATTGTATACAATTTTAGGGAAAAGAACCTAAGAGACCCTTACAAAACATATAAAAAATAACTGTAGAACTGCAGCACGACAAAGCAAGTAATTTAAAGATGGGCAATTGAGATGGAGGGAAGTTAATGATTCAGTTTGACTGGAACATCTCCCCTACGAGGAGAGGCTGAGGGAGCTGGGCTTGTTCAGCCTGAAGAAGAGAAGGCTGAGAGGGGACCTTATAAATGCCTACAAATATCTGAAGGGT
>Ga0065711_1028400_pt1 | contig 41456 bp, 20 predicted proteins | sample Hoacrofraction12_FD_59098 | JGI IMG/M metagenome (GOLD analysis project Ga0065711, IMG submission 59098) | Hoatzin crop microbial communities from Cojedes, Venezuela - Epithelial fraction 12 v2 (version 2) | ecosystem: Host-associated > Birds > Digestive system > Esophagus > Crop | place...
GCAAGCGCCGGGCACCGGGGGTTTGGGCGGGCTCCGGGTGTTCCGGCGGGCGTCGCAGCCTGCCGTGGGTGCTGGGGCTTCTCCTTCCGCTGGGGCGGTCGGAGCGCGGTGACCCCGCTGCGCCTTAGCGAGGGGCCGGAGGGCCGCGCAGGGGGCTCCGCAGGAAGCGGGCTGGCGGCCGCGCCGCGCTGCGGGGTGAGGAGGCTGCGGGCGCCGCTGGCGCAGCCCCTGAGCCTGGCGACACCGGCACCTGCCGGGACGTGTCTGCTCTTTGAACTGCTGGCTCTGGCAGTCGAGTCCAGGAAAGACTGAAAAAATATTGCAGGAACTGCTTATATTTACTTCTTTGGCACTGGTTCTTGGCACAATGGATTTGCAAGTTGAGACCAGAGAATGGAAGTGTAGGATAGAAGTTTAAAATGTAGCTGTGAAGATGACCCTGGTTTATCACATCAGACAATTCCATTTTCAAGGAGAATTTTGAGTGTGTGTGGAGATAGTAGGACTAATTGGTGGAAAAGACTGAGAATAACCTGTAGATCAAAGCTGTAAAGCACTTGATTGTTTAAGAAGTAGTCCATCAGCAACATGTCAGAAAGCTGTGGGAGGTCCTGGAATTATTTGAAGAGGAGAATTCTAGCCTTTTTGCTTTTTTAAGTACCTTTGGAAATTTGGATTCATGTATCTAGACCAAAACGTCTAATAACCTACAGTGCTTCTGACTCTGGTCATGCCAGAGGGGCTCATGGGACCTGATTCTGTACTCAGAACCACCTGAGTGATCCAGGAAGAATATGTTTTCCATTTACTTGGCAATAGTTCCTAGCAGTGATTGTATACACCTTGAGAAAATCTCAAGTTCCTCCTGTCTGATCAAGATACCCGTGATCTTAAAAATGGCTGTAATGGTTGTGCTTCTGGTGTTCTGTCAGATTGTCTTTTGTGATAGCCTGAGACTTAAAACATTGCTCCAGCTAAATACTTCAAATTACTTTATAACATGGTGTTCTTTTGCAATCAGATATGTATTAATATGATGCCAAGAGATTAAAGAAATAAATATCCCGCAGTGGCTGCTGCACAATATAATCTAAGATGCCATAGCCGTTCGTCATATTGTATGCTGAACACAAAAGTATTCCTGAAGAAGTTGTATTAAGAAGAGCTACTTACTAGAAAGAATCAAAATACAGCTTTCAGCTGGAAGGTTGGCTTTCCCAAACACTTAGTGATGTCTCCTTCAGACTTCTAGCCTCAGTGAAACTCAAGACTTTGTTGTAAGTCTGTTTATATATTTGAGTCTTTCCTCCAGAGCTATTTGGAGAAGTCAGACAGGAAAAGTGGAAAACATAAGCTCTCTGCAGATCAAAAAAAAAAAATAGTTCATGACAAAAATGTATACAGTCTGCTTTACAGGGGCAATAATGTGTTCCAGATGTCTCAATGTGTGGCTATGGGAGACAAAATATGTGCTGGAGAAGGTTTTATACCAAGGCAGTGGCTCACTTGCAATGTGCTGTGAGGAAGAGAAAGCAAAAGTGCTATTAGCACTGAGAATTGTTCAGGTTCTACTTCACTAAGTGTATATTTTGATACGAAATGTATTAAAAATGTCTGTTTTTTTCCAAAATAATTTCTTTTTGTTTCTTTGCGTTTTGAGGTTGAAATGGACAGCCGCAGGACCATGGACAGTTTTGGAATTCATCGTGACACTGGTTCTGTTTGAGAGGGTTGTAAAGAGAGTGTTACCTATGAATCAAGGAAGCAAATGAGGAAAAAACCTGTTTTCTGTGGTTATGTCATTGGGACAGCTGTTTCAATGTGGCTACTAGTGGCTGTCATTCATTTCTTTAAAGGTTACGTATTTTTCTTTGTAAAATTAATTTCCTAGCAAGTGAAGATTCTTGCCACGTGTCCTCAGAGTGCAGTTGAATGGTTAGAGTATCTCAAGTTTCTGTTCATTTTTATTGTATTAATTCCACTTAGCTGTATTGTTTTGCTTCAATATGTTTATTTTCCCATGTACTTAGTAAATGGCATGGAAGGATGCTGCACAATCAGCATATAAAAGATGGTTAATAAAGGAGATGATATTGAGAACACTTTATAATATAAGGCCACGTGGAAGTTCTAGGCAGCACATGTGCAGATACACAGAGGACTCTAGATACACACATGAGTTCATGGAGTATGGAGTTGTAGAAGGTGCACATACACAATACAGTCAAAACATCTGGGCCAGTGGTACTGTTTTCATATAACTTAAAGAAGGTATAAGGTTTGGTTTTCTAGTAGAGTGAAGAAGTCAATGTGGAGTGAATGAAAACAAAAAAATATTTACATTTATGCACCATAAATGGCATCTATGATACGTTTGCAGTGTATTTCAAACAAGGTGAGACCCATACCCTAACTCTTTCGTAGACTTAAAACACACATCAGGTGCAGAGGAGCATCACAATAGTGCCATCTTTTATACCATGCTAGTCAAGACTCCTCATACACACCAGGGCATGGGGTTTTAATTAGCTATATGCAGTTTGGGTCCTTGACGGAAGGAAGATTAATGTTTCTGAGAGTGGGTGAAGGTGTAGCCCTGTAGCTAATACTGAAACCTGCTCCTGAGCAAGATTCCCTTAAGCAATCCCACTTCCCTTCCTTTGTTTGCCAAGAGCAAGTTGAAGCCCGCTCCTACAAGCAGCAGCACCACAGGCAATGCAATTGACATACTAATTGACAGCTGTTGCTCCATTGCCTGAAGACTTTGAAAACCATCTGTTATTTCAAAGGAACATTCAGGCCACGCTGTTCCTAAATTTCTCTACCCATGTACCACTCAGAGCATGTAAGGCCTAGAATGATCTCTCTCCATTAGAGTATGAAATTAAAACATAAACAGCAATTCTCTCTAGGCTATTCTGCCCTCTCTCAGCCTGCAGAAATGGGTAGCTATTGTCTAGTAAAGAGACTTTTTAAAGAAGTGACTGCTACTTTTTTCTCCCTATGATTGTGCCATTCACTGAATTTCATCTAACATGTATAAGAAATATCCAGCACATACCTCATTTTTGATCCCATATGGACTTGCTTTGTGATTTTAGCATATGTAAGTCCTAGTCCTGTTGGGCTAACGCATGTGTTTTGAACTTCTGGAACATGCTCAACTTCATCTCACTTCTGAAGAAAGGGTGTCTATTGAGTCAGGCTCTAGACTGGGACTTAGAAGATTAGACATTAAATATTTTTGCTGTGTTCCAGACAGCTGCATAACTTTGAGAAAATAATTTATACCACTCTGTTCCTAAAGGCATATAATTTGTAAAAGTGTGGTAAAACAGTATTTTCATAGCTGACAAAGCCATCATAAGGAGGTGCTCAAATACACTGGTGGCAGACACCACAGAAAAATAGATTTGTAACTCAGGAATCCTGTCCTTCAGAGCCCTAAATATCCCCGACCTAGTGGAATAAAAATTTTCAAGACAATTGCTCAATCTATGGAAATAGAAGATTTAACTGTTCGTACCATTTCAGCCTGGACTGTATGGATCCAACTGTGTGTAACAATCTTTTTCAGTTCCAGAAGCACTTGGAACCAAACTGCTGTGTACAAATGGGATTGAGTAAGCCACAAATATGTATACATTCTTTTTTCCCCTCTTCTTTTTTAATCTCCAGTGGTATTTTGGATGTTATGTGTTTTTTGTTTTTTAGTGCAAGGTTCCATTAAGTTTGAATTGTTTAAAGTTGGGATGTTATAACAGCTTTCTGTTGCTGTGAGAAGCTGTTCTAGATGCCAAGTTGGTATCATCAGTCCTGATCCGAATTACAGAATATTGGTTCGTGTAGCACTTTGGGAGGACAATCTAATCTTATTTTTCCCGAAATTCTAGACCATCAGTGAAAGTTTCAGGTGCCTTTAAAAAACAAATGAGACACAAAACAATACTAGTTATTCCTAGCAAAAGTTATAGGTGCTAATTCTGATTCGGCAACACTCCTGCTTCACATCAACTTCTACTAGATACTCGCTAAGCCCATTGGCTTTCTCTTAAACCGCTTTCCCTTTAGAACTTTTTAATTCAGATACCTGGCACATTGCTATTATAGGAAGGGGAGAAAAGGGGGTTTGGGTAGTCATGAGAAGTTGAGAGGTGTATAGCAGCACCTGTGGCTGTTTGACAGCTGCAGCTACTGCCATACCTAAGAAAGCATGTCCTGGCCAGCTGAGAGTGTAATAGTTTGGATTGCTAGAAACACTGAGATCTGCAAGCGAAATGTTCTGTCACTGCAGTGGAGAAGGCACAGGTTACTGAAATGACAGCTGTGCTTGGAAGTTACAGTGCAATGCTGCTAAATGCAAGAGACGATGGACAAAGTGGTTCTCGGAGGAAGAAGGAAGAAAAGAATACAACACAGATTAGAGTGACCCCAGTGCCATTTGAGTTGGCTTTACTTGGCAGTCTTATAAAATTTGAAGAAATTATGTGGCAGCTTCCACTACTAATGCAGTATATTGCACTTAATATTTTTGAAAGCTGTTCTGCTTTTGCTGAGAAAACGGAATTTATGCTAACGAAGAATACTTGTCGGTTCGGTCTTATTTCCCCCTCTAGCTTCATCTTACATGATTTCTTTTTCAACTAAAGGTACTTCAAAGTTCACACACCTGTTTTCTGAGAATCATTATGGAAAAAATGTGACAAAACAAAATGTTGAGTTTGTTTTATCTTTCCAAACAAACCACTTCCAAGATCTCAGTGACACTAAAATGTTACAATAAAATGAAATGGAGTGCAAAGAGGCACAAGGGATACACACATGAAAAGTCAACAGAAAAGAAGCTTGAAAAAATTTATTTAAGGCTATCATTTAATATCCTTAAAGCTTAGCCTTTTTATAACAAAGGTTTTAAGAGGGTTATTCACTTCTCAGGCGTTTGTAACTGCCAGCCCCTTAGAAATAACACATATAATTGGCGATTGAATCCTTTGTGTGTAAAGTCAACTTTTTAGAAAAATAATTTTATCATTAGATATAAATGGAGTTACTTCAGTTCTAATAAATGGAAAATATGAAGATATGGAACTTTCATAGTCTTAAATCTATGAAGATAACCATCGTTTAGACAATAGGTTTTCCATGTATAAACCTTTGGCGACACTAAACTATAGTACAATTATTTCCTGGCATGCAAGGTGACAGTTTGTTACACCCAATGTAAATGACAGAATACAGATTTCAGAATCTCTTAATAACTGGCAGTTGATGCAATGAAGATCTTCATTTATCCCATTTTTATTCTGCATTTTTACTGGTATTCTCCCAAAAGGTCCCTGGGAAAAAAAGCAGCAACAATTAGGACAAACTATAAATCTCTGAAGATTTATAAAATATGTATGGAACATAATTTTTTTGTTGAAGAGTGAGAAGATGTTAGTTCCACAGACCCCTCAATGCCTCTCTCTAATAACAGACTGATAACAATTATTCCTGAAGGAAAAGCTTTTTAATAGTTTCTAATATATTATTTTCCTAAATTGTTTGTTTCAGTGCTGAACTACAAACAAACTCAAAAATATTAAAATGGTAACAAAACCTGTATTTTAACTATAGCTTCTAATTTTTCTGATACAAACTCAGTTGTTTCAGATTTCCAAGATCAACTAGTCATTTTGGGTGCTTCAGTAGTCCAAAGACTAAAAGTAATTAATTTTTACAGAGCGGACATCCAACATTTTAAAAAATCTGGCCACTCACATGTGCCTTGAGTTGCTATTTTATTATTTTTGAAATGCTTTGTTGATGTTAACAAATAATTCTTAAGTATTAACCCATTCATAGAGCTCAGATAGAAAATGTTGCTTTGCCAACAGCATTTGCCTGTATACAGGCAAACTAAAGCAGAGTTCTTAAATAGTCAGCTATCAGCAACTCAGATTACAGTACCCTGTTCCCTAATCACAAGCCACAATTTAAGGCAGTGTTTTGTATCATAATGTTTAAAGAACAATCAATTTGGTGTCATTTTGCTAATAAATATTTCTGATTTTATAATTCCTATAAAAGGAGAGTTTTATTTTTCAGTAATTTAATATGACCTTACTTTTGGTAACATTCAACCGCAAAACTCCCCTCAAGTGAAACAGGAAACTATTAAATAGGTTGACCACTGATGCAAAGTACAAATTATATTTGGAATGAGTTCTATTTAGTGTTTTATCCTTGTTCAGCACTGTCTGTAACAAAGTTTGTAACACAGTTACAGATACATTAAGGGGAAAAATAGCATTTAAACCCACCGTATATTAAGAATAACACAAGCAAAATTCAAGCACCTTTGGGTAACTTTCGTGTTGATCAGCCATTTTAGGAACTCTTTGGCAGCCATGTCATCAAGGACTTTGTTGATATCACTTGTGAAAGTGCCATCTGCATGTCTTCGACCCATTTCTTCAGCCACAAGAGCTTTTTCTGGGAAACTTCAAGGGGAAGACATTATCAAACAATTTGCAGATCAAAATAAACAAACCGTTTAAAAGGGCCTCGTGATAGGATTCTAATACACTGCACATTTCCTGTGATTTTAAGGAGCTATTGGTTGAGCCTGATGTTATGACTCGGTATAGCATGACGTATATCAGAAAATCTGCTGAGATGTGATTTTCACAACAGAACAAAGCAGGAAATTCTCCCTTTACCAGATGAGGACTGTTCCTTCAGGTGAGTCTAAAGTCCTCTCTAGCATTTTTTAAAAAGCCATAGATGCAAAACCATATCTCAGTCTGCAATGTCTGTGCCAAGTAGAATAGACATCAATAAAACTCACAGTAGATTTACTAACAATCATTATTTAAGAAATATCACTACTAAAGCATTATAGTTGACTAAATTTTCATACTCTTTTTCCATTTTAATTGGACTTAAGTCCTAGTTACATTCTTACAATTATATTGCGTAAGTATTTAGATATTAAGAGCAACGACTTTTTTGGAGGGTTAAAATAACTCAGTTACAACACCTGTATAAAATCTATGTGCTTGTTTGCTGTAGAATAGCATTTTATATTTCAAATCAGATCCTGATTCTTGCTCTATCCTTTTTTGACTGCTGGAAAACCGTTATGCCAACAGCCTGATTTATTAACCTTTCCTCTCTTGTTTCACCCCATCAAATACAGGAAGATTTTAATGGGTTCCATTAAGGTGGGCTGATGCAATATTTTAATGCAATAATTTCAGGTAATGCTGTATAGAAGTTTGACCACAAATAATGCTTAATATTGGAAAGCAGAAGGGTGGTCTACATTTAATTGTCGATCTAGGTTTGTAAGCTCAGTCCATTGTAGTAGGTGGTATTTCTCTCTTACAGATACTGAAAGACCCTATTTCTGCTCATGAAAATGAAATATGACAGAAAAGCAACTGCAAATCTGAACATCACTATAAAGTGTCATCAGCCTTTCCCTTCTTTATATAGCTGACTTCATTTATCTGTTTTTTTCAGAAAATCATCATTATTTACAAAATTTGCTTTTACCTATTTAGTCCTCCTTGACTACAAAACATTATCTTGTCTTACAGATTATATTTTTTTATTATAATTATTATTTATTTTTGTGTAGTGCAAGAGATTTACATAGTACTTTACAGCTGGTAGAATATATAATCAGAGGATGAACTGAAATCCCTGCCCCGAAGAGCTTACAGTCTAAAGGCACAAATAAGTATAGAACAGTTAAAAGGCGGGGAGTGGCACGTGCACGGTGTAGCTCCTAACCATGCTGATTCGGAAATATGTGAGATCAAAGGTGCCTGCGGGAAACTGAAGGTAATGCCATTATAAGTGTAAGACTGTCATGAAAAACGATGTAAAGTCATAAGTGAGTATACCAAGTGAATAGGCTTGAGAAATCTGCAATGAGTATGTGGAGAACAAGACGTTAATGAACAAAATCAGAGACTTAGGTAGGTCAAAACTGTGGACCACTGTGTCCAGGAAACCGCGAACCATAGCAAAAGAACTAGAGGTGTCTTTAAAAAGGAAACAAGTCATAGTTGTAGGAAATAGTAGTTATTTTGGCAGCAGCAACTTGGGGAGACTTTGTGGAGCATGGGAAGAGGAAAAGAAGTCATCAGTTACTGCTGGGAATGATCACCAGCGCATGGAGTACAGCTGATGGTAAATATTTAATCTTAGAAATATTGCAGAGGAAAAGATTGACTGTGAAAGGGAAAAAAAAATAGAAAGTAATTTAAGATGACACTAACTTCAATACTCTCAGTGATAGTTAAGAAGACTGTAAGCAATGTTATGCGAAGGGAGAAAGGTTGTAGTTAGAGGGAGGTCTGGTTTAGTTTGAGATATGTTGACCTTAAATACAACTTGACCTTTTAGAGCGTAACAGCAGACTGAACAGGTTTGTTTTAATCTGAATTTGAACTTAATAACATAAAGTAGTAGTTTAACACCAACAGAATATCTTCTGTTACAAAAGAAAAACATGAAGTACAGCAAGAATGATCAAAAACACACCAAGGTTTCATCAGAGTTGATTTCTAAACCCAAAAGCAAGGCAAAATTTAATAATAGGAATAGATGGATTCTTACTCTCTTCTTCCTCGTCCATTCACTAACCAAGCAATGAACTCTTTGGCAGCTTGGCCTTCCAGATAAGAGGTGATATCACTGGTGTAGGTGCCTTCAGCGTGTCTCTCGAATTCAGCATGACGCTTGGAGATCGCATTGCTGAAAGAAGAGCAATACTATAGAAGCAGATTGCATAAGGACTTAATTTTTTTTTGACTTTTACTGATTTATATTTCCCACGCACCAGACTAGCATTTTTTATTAGGGAGGGAGTGGGGTTTTTGCTTCTCAAATTACTCTGAATGTTTTATTCTTGATATCTTTCAGTTCTGAAAGCATTGTCTGTGCTATGCAATGTAGTTTTGTGCAGAGATGCCTGAACTAGTTCTAAACAAATCAAATCAGGTGCTGAAAGCAATTGTAGCTGTGTTGGAATGGTCTTCTGCTAGATTAATTAGCTATAATCAACAAACTGTATTGTATTATACGACATACTTTTTGTTACCTCTAGTGCTAACCTAAGAATTTCCATTAAGGCACTCTTCCTACCTTCATCTTCGTTATTTCTTAGCCAGACTGTTCAGACTTGATTCCATTTGAATTTACATTTTGAATTGTTTTGTGAACACCCTTTTAATCAGCATTCTGACCAAGTGATAATCTTGGAACAATTTCAAGCCCAGTCACCTCCAGCTTGATAGAGAAAGACAATTGTCTTCTCCCTCCCTACACCTCCTTGTGCTTCTCTCTCTCTGATACAGCACAAAATTATGTCATGATGGCCCTTAGGAAGGCAAGCTGCATTGCAAAGTAGACATGTTATGGAATATTTTCCACGAATATGCTAAGTTCCCTGGCATTTCTATTTCAGAATTTGCTAATTCCCACCCAGTTTTCAGTGCCTCTAGCTCTTTCTATTATTTTTTATCTTCTTGGGATTTCACCATTCCTCCTAATTTAGTACCATCTGCACTTTTCATCAGCACACTAACTAGAGTTGTTTGGAGCATTTTTAATGAAACATTAATTTTGTGGAGATATGCTGTTTCACTGAAGCTGAAACATTATTACAGATTTGTTATTGATATTGACACTGTTTGGAAGGGAAAGATCTTTGTGATCTGGGCTATCCTTTTTGGAATTTCTGACAAAAGGAAGAATTAATACAGATATTTGAATCTGTTTTGCAAAAACACTTACTGGGTTTTTGTTTTATTTGTTTCAGATTTTCAGTTCCCCCAACCCTCTCCCCAAAACATTGTCAAGAAGCAAAATTCTGGCCTCCAGCGGGTCTTGTGTTCTACTTTCCTGTGATGAACAGTTGATTTAACATGGGACTGAGTGCTTAGGGCTCAGCATTTTATCATGTTGTATCAGCTCTCTGCAAATTGTTGCCTGGCCATTTTCCTTTCATTAGTCTTCTCACTGGCTTTGTTTTCCTCAGCATAATGGGTTTTTTTGCTTCAGCCTTTTTCTATACCAAGTTTTTCCTTTTATCTTATTCTCTACTTTTCTTTATTACTTGAAATGTCCCTTCCTGAAATCTGTTCTCATCCTGTTGAATTCCTTGAAGCCACGGCACATAGCTATAGAACACAGGTACAGGAATAAATAACATAGAGACATTTCCTCTTTCCTGGTAAAAAGCAGGTGTGAGATAATTTCTTTTGATAGGTATTTCTTACATTATGGTAACTTTGTAAAGAATACTAGTTGTTTTCTTTCCTGCGAGCTCAAACTGTTTTTGAGTAACAAGCAGTGGCAACTATGATACCTTGAGAGCTGGTCCGGGAATTTGTCATTTTCTTTGTCCTCCTGTCCTTGTTGGCTGTAGTGGAATTCCACAGTTGTTAGATCGTTATTACCAGTACATTGCAGAGCATGCATAAGCTGATAAGATTTTATTGGTTATTATTTAAGTATCATGATAAACAAACATGACTGATAGATTAATATTATAAATAATTTCAGGCTTATGAATTTAAATTAATACAATATCTAGAAACTGTTACTTCATACTTTAAAGACTTCCACAGGGATTTAAAAGCATTAATATAATAGATTTTTGGATTCTGTGGACAGATATTCTCTAGAACACAGGGCACAGACTCACACGCTTTTACATTATTCTTGCTCTCAGCTGGTTAACTTGTGTTTAATCAAAGTATATTTTCAAAAAACGTGCCAACTTGTGCCTTAACAGTATACTTGTGATACTGGTAAAGTATCCAGTGATCAACAAAACTTAAACTTTAGCTCCCTTTTCACAAATGAAACCTCAGGATTAGAGTATCCATAAATAGGGAAGATTTATGAAGGCCTAATGGCCCAGACCTTTGCATTATATTTACATATCTTATTCCTGTTGAACTTAATTCATTCACTGAAACACTGTCCGAAGAGAATAAGACAGTCTTTTTAGATGGCATGCCACGTAATAGACTGATACTACACTTGATTTATCCCAATTCTTTTGACTGATTTTGCACATATTCCCTATTTCTAATAATATAATAATATTATACATAAATTTTCCTGAAGTACTTTACTTATTTGGGGATTATACATGGCCTGTGATGGGAAGCTGAAATCAACAAACTAAATTAATCTAGATTTTTGGCTGTTTCTGTATATGGAGATCTATAGCAATGTGACCAAAATGATTACCCATTTCTTTTAGTGCTCATTAACCATTGCACAAAGTCCTGAGCTCGTCTAGTGTCCAAGTACTTGCTGTAATCACTGGTGAATGTGCCTTGTGAGTGACGTTTCGCTTCATTCGGCTGTCTAGAATCATCTAATGGTTCAGACTGGGAAGCTTTGAATGTTCTGTGAAAAGTTTAGAACTTGTTAATTGACAATGGTTATAATACATTCTACAAGTGCATTGACTTATTTAAAAAATGTTATTTTATACTCTCAAAGTGAAAGCAAGTGGGCTATTGATCACTAGCTGGCTAGTAGAATGAATCAACAGAGCAGATTGGATACTGCACAATTACAAGGTTTCCTTGGATAACTAAGGTGGCTATTATTAGTAATAGCAAAAACTTCTGTGCTGTTCTTTGCAATATTAAAAACTTTTACCAGTTCCAATGGTTGATTAAGTATTGTGTAATAGTGTATAAAAAACTGTCTGTAAGTCATAGTAGGTTTTACTTCGAACTACAAGAAAATAAAGTTCAGGCCAAGTGTTTCTAGAAGTTTGGTCTAAAGAAATTACCTTGATTTCTCCTCTGTATCCTGAAGAGGATTTTGCCAGCTGCCATGAACTGTCATTAAAAGGAGCCCAGCAACAAAATAAACACTTTTCATTTTCATTGCCTGTCGAAACAGAAATAAGGCAACAAAGGAAAATGTAATCATCTTTACATATGGCTGAATCAATCACATTGAAAAGAGACATCCTTAATGCTGATCTAAACTTGAAGATAGTGAGACCCTGTGAGGACAAGGTCCATGTCCACTGGGTGGAGACTGTAGTGCCTTGGGTAGGCATTCAAAAGATGTAGTCTCTGTTCTAGTCTTTAGGCTCTAGTCTCTCTTCTAGGACGTAAGGTGAACTGAGAGGAACGGCATCCTCACTTCCTTTTGCAACATGAGGATAAAGGCCCGTATCTCCTTTGCTGCATTCTGCTGATGGCAAGTATTAGACCTGTTTCTATAATATTGTTTTATTGCAAATCTAGTGTATTGGTGTGACTATTATTTTTTTCCAGCTCAGCCACTAGAGAAAAAAAATAAAGAAAATGTTTGTGAAGAATACTGTCACATTAACTGCTCCCCATTCTTTCCTTCTGTCCCTCCACCCTCCTTTTAAAAGTTTTTTTTTTTAAATAACAGATGTTGCAGCAGTAGGCCGGTGGACTTAACAATGACTTATTAATAAGTGTGACTCCTTAGAAAAAAGCCCCACCAAACCACATACTGGCTTGTCTTCAGTTCATGAGGTGATATGCCACGTTGTGCTTGTTGCAATATTGATGTAATACTTTATTTCAGTTTAAGGGCTTCCCTTGTGGGGCTGTATGGGATATACAAGATATGGCGTATATACTTTAATTAAAACTATATAATGGTAATTATAATTACCATATAATAAAATCAATGGTAATGAACCAAAGCAGGAGATATTGTATCTCACATGTAATTCTTACTGTTACAGGTCATTCTATTGGCTTCAACCATGTAACAGAAATGTCCACATTATTATACGTATCTTCATCCCATGCACTGTAATAACTTGACCGGTCTCACTGACTTTAATGTGAGATTATTGAATGTAAACCAGAGTATTAAAGTCTGTACAAATGCTTTGGTGACCCACAGCCAAGCTGTGATTCCCTTACTTGCATTAGTAACTGGTTACTTATGCAAGTAGTACAGTTATAACTTTTAGTAAATAGTCACCAATGGGGATGAGGCAGTCTCTAATCCCCTAATTATGTGTGCTACAATTTTTGTTATTAATACAATATTACTGGTCTATTGACACATGAAAGAAAGAAGGAAGAAATAAGGAAGAAATTCTTTACAATGAGGGTGGTGAAACAATGGAACGGGTTGCCCAGAGAGGTAGTGGAGGCCCCATCCCTGGAAACATTCAAGACCAGGTTGGACAGGGCTCTGAACAACCTGATCTAGTTAGCGGTGTCCCTGCTCGCTGCGGGGGGGTTGGACTAGATGACCTCTAGGTGTCCCTTCTGACCCTAAACTTTCTATAATTCTATGATTCTATGATCCCCTATAGAAAAAAATCTGTTGAACAAAGAAATGCTATTCATTTTAGGCTCACAAAATCCTGTGCAAAAGGGACTAGGAGCAGCTAATGGATAATAGACTCAAAAGTGCTTTGCATAAATAGGAATTAAGAGGTAATCTACTTTAAAAAACAACTAATATAAAATTGTTTATTTTTATTTGTTTTGGATCACTTAAATTTATCAAATGAATGTATAGAAAAGGAAATTAATTTGAAATTTGGTTAGGTACATTTGACCTTGATGAAGAAATTGAATATGCCATTGATTCAATGGCTAAATGCTCATTCATTGAATGATGAATAGTAAATGCTCATTCACTCTAAAATTGAGTAGATCGCAATATTAATCTGCTGTAAAACAACAGAAGCTGCAATGAGTTCACATCAGCAAAATGTCACTGGAAATAATTTCATCATGTACTTGGACTGATACTTTTGTATTTGAAAGAGCCCTTCTGCCATCCATGACACTTCCCTATGGAAGTTCATGTTATAGTCTGGAAACCAAAGGGATAAATGAGTGCATTGAAGTAAAGTGGTAGGTGGCAAAGTAAGACCCCTCCCTATTAAATGTAATCTGCACTGAACTTCTCCAGCTCCACTGGAGGAGTTATTTATTGAAATCAATTATTTAGAAAATAAGGCAGTCTGAGTGAAAAAATATCTGTTGTAATGCCTTGTCACAACAGGCTGAATTTAAATGTACTATGGCCTGGAGGAAGCCATAAGAAAATTATGAAGGAATGATGTGTAAAGAAGGTGCAGATTACTCTGTCTCGAGATTTAGAGTTGGCTCTGCACTGAGCAGTGCAAATGGGGGGGCTATATGTACATCTCTGAAAAAGTAAACTCCTGCATCAGAAACTTTACTGCTGTAGCTCTGCCCTAGTAGTCTGCCCAGCTTCAGAGCAGATTTTTTATGATATCTGTTTCTTCCATCTATTATAAAATAACTGATAGTTGGAGATACAAAGTTTGACTGTTGACAGGTGTTTTACCTATGGTTAGAAAGAATGTACTGCTTCTGGTACTTTGTGAGGCCTAATTTTTAGAAGAATATTAATGAATAATGTAAATATTTTACTATAATACCTCAGTGTCAGTGTCAAAATATTTCAGGCAATCAAAATCTTAATAAAATCTTAATCAAACCCAGGAAAATAAATTGGTGAATATAAGATTTTCTGCTGGATTGTACTGTTAAGCAATGGAATCAATTTCCCTCTCTTCACCAGAAGCCACTGCCAGTGTGGCTCATTTTTTCATCACTATGTATGGAGACTTTTTCTACCTTCTGTAATGTCCCAATATAAGAGATTTGCTTCCTACACTTGCACATATCCTGCTATAGTACCAACAAACACCATAGTGGCCGTGTAGTTGGTCCTATTATAACCCTAATTATAGTATTGAACTCTCTTTTCACTGTTTCATTTGGAGCTGTAATTTGGTGGTGCAACACTGACATCCAATGTTTATCCCACAGAATGCATAATTTCACATTTCATAGGTTTCTAACAATGGAACAAAAGTTCTGCCTAATCTTTGGGAGGTGACTCTGCTGTGGTCACAAAAATGGTCTGATTGTAATGTAGTGACCCCCATGCTAGCTGATACAGCTGTAAATGAGTTAACTTGCTCCAAATAAAGTCTGGCTATTGCACCATACATAAGTAAATTTGCCCTGCTTAATGATATGCTAGCAGTTTGGTATGCTTTTACTTAACCTGAAAAACTAAAGAAAAATAGTTTATAGCTGCCTCTAGCTTTGTTAAACCATGATACAGATTAGACGTAAACCTAAGTCACTGAGGTGGAATGAAAGAAATAGTCTAGTCATTAAAATAGCCTCTTTACAGTAATGTCAGACACCAAAAGCTATTCTTTTATGTAAAACATAAAAATACAATTCAAAGCCCGTTGTAGTCAGTAAACAGATTTTCAGGGATTTCAATATATCTTTGATCTAACTCTTATGCCTCAGTACTATAGAGCTTTCAGATGTGAACAGTTCCACTGGCTACTTTATACCTTAAAAATATGTTTAAAGTTAAATGCATGTTTAGCTTCTTTCTAAATTTTTCAGAATCAAAATCTGGGGACATAACTAAAAAGAAAGATGTATAAATGCAGTTTTTTGAAATTAATACAATGTTCAAGTAAGACAATCATTATTAATAAAATAAACATTTTCAAAAGCTATTAAACTTCCATCAAATATGTTCTTTTAAAAATTTGGAATCAGTTTTGTTTCTTCAACATTTAGTAATTGCTATTGGTAACCCAAACCAGCAACAGTAGTTTTTTACAAGTTAGAGAATCTACAGTTTTTAAAGAAGAAATTGTTATTTTATTCTTGGGAACACAAACAAGTTTTGTAGAGAAAAAGAGATGATCAGCAAAATAATGTTTGTTTAGTTTATTCCTGCTAATCATTTCATTTCCTGATTAGAAGAAAAGTTTTATTTGCTCTAAATTATTTAGGTCACTAGTAGATACTGCTAAAAACCATGCGATCTTCTTGTCAAGGTTCAGGAAAACTGAGGCTAATCTTACACAGAAAATTTTTGTAATTATGCATATTACACTAATGGAGATGTTTTAATTTCCTGGAGATGAAAAACTTAACACATCTCAGTGTGAAGCAACAGAACATATGTAACAAATATGTCTCTCACATGTTGATCAGAAATTTATTTGAATATTATTTCCTTGATCAACCTGATTTTGCTAGTTTTTCCAATATATTTTACTCCAGATGCTTTTGTACCTATGTGCAATTTTAACTAGCTTAATTTATTGAGTTTTCAACAAAGAATCTTTAAAAAGTCAGATTTGTATATATTTCCAGTTTAAAAATACAAATTATGTAGTTACAATAGTAAAAAAGGGAATATTTTCATATGAAAATGTATGAATGAATAAAATAGATTTCTATTTACATGAAACTGTTCACAAATAGCAATTATTTCTAATTGTAAATAAATTACTTTCTCAGGTAGATGTACTTTACATCTAGTTTACCTACCATGCTATAAAGTGTTTTGGAAAGTTCTGTAAAATATAACGGTTCTAGTCTAAGGATATCCATAGTAAGTAGGATGGGAGACTAAATTAAATTTTATACAATAATCACTATAATTATCAAAAGGCTTTAATTTTTACTTTTGTGCTATAAAATTTCCTTTCCAGATCTTACAGTCTTATGGAAATAATGTACGCTTGAGACAAACTAATCTAAAAGTAGGGCACTGGAGTGACAATCTGTAGGGCAATGAAGTGTGAATCGGTCTTGGATAGTTTTAAACCAATGTCTATATAAACCTACTTAATTTGTTTGCATTCTGCTAATTTAATCTCTATTAATTAATATTTAGGCAATATCTATAAGGAGTGAATATTTTTAAACTCATGTTCATTAAATATCTCTAGAGAATATACTAAAGGAGATAAAAATATAAAAAACAATAATTATGTATCTCCTATTTAAATTCTTACTACAAGCATTGTCTTTCATGTTCTCATGGTCTTTCAGTTGCTGCTGCAATCCAAACAGTTGTTTTCCCTTTTTTGGATCATTCCCTGTTGAACTAATTCAATACATTAAAAGATTTAAGTGATGATGTCATTAACTCCAAACATCAGTGAGTATAGCAACAGAAGAAAACAGCAGTTTGCTGAAAGATCTTGCACCTCTGTTGCAAACTTTGGACAATACAATTCAGATAATGCACTCAGCTTTCTCAAACAAATTGTACTGGTCATTCATATAAATCTTACCTTTTTATACTCTGAAGGGATATGTAGCAGTTGCAGAAAGAGCTGCTACTCTCTCTCCTGGAACAATGGCAAGCCTTGAGGATCCTGAGATCTGCCTAGCAGCCTCTTTTGCACAGACTTATATATATACTGTTCAGCTCTAGTAAGCATTATGAGAGTGCATCATTGCTGACAGTTTCCTTATTCAACTTAAAAAAAAGTCATCATATTTGCTATTCATTTCATTTGATAATTTTACAAGCAATTTCACACATTCATTCTGCTTACTTTATGACATCAATGCTAACATGGATTTGCAAAAGGAGTGAGGTAGCAATGTCCAAAGAAGTAAATATCAAACAGAAGAGCATTAGTATGACAAACAGTGGGCTAAAGGTGCCTGGGATTAAGGCAGCAATTTCTCCAAGTTCTGATATGCCACATTTAACATTTAGAATCCCGTTTCTGTTGACATCAACAGCATCAACTTCATCTATCAATTTTAAATCAAGGTTGATAAATTCAATACACTGTTGACAATAACAAACACAAACCCCCCAAAGCCTTTGAATGATTCTTCAAGTAATCTTGTGCCAATATAATGAACATGAAGAGATGTGAAGTACTGCAGTGATGGCTACCCACTAAGCAAAGCCTAGCACAGGTCAACTTTAACAAAAAAGATTTGATTACCCTTCAATGTACAATGCCAACTTTGTAAATTCTACTGTATGAAAATTCATACTCCCTTGAGAACTGTATGCCATACATTCATTATAAATGGAGTTTCACACTGTGGCCTACAGATTTATGCAAGATGGACCTTTTGCTCACATCCCCATTTCCTACAAGGAAAAAAGAAAACCAAAAACCAAAACAGATTTGAGCTTTGTAGCTGTGTATATTCTATGCAACTATTGTCAAGGTCCTAAACCATAGGGGCAGTTTCATAGCTACGGTGGGGCACCATTGACAAAGAAGACAATGTTCAGCCATCTGGTGACAACAGGTAGGAGAGGTTGACTCAAAGCTTGTCAATGGCAGCTAGTCAGGAATATAGGTCTTCTATCCTGTCTATGAAGCAACAAGTGAGGTATCTCCCTTCAAGAAATTCCTGGAGAAGTTTTCCTTTACAGACTTTTTCGTACATCATGATAATCCTTTGTAAAATGCAAAAGGGCACCAAAAATGAAATATGGTTATTACATATGTAAGGTGCCAGGCAGTCCATGAGACACACTAAATATGAAGGACTCCATCCTGAGTTTCAGTTCTGCTCAGTAGAGAGAAGTGTCTGGAATCACAGTGGACATCTCACTGAACATTAATGACAGCCTGTGTTCCAGTTTGGAGTGGCACAAAGCACACATATTAAAGCAAACCCTCTTATTTCCCCTAATACTGCACCATGAAGCCAGCAAAGAATCTTCTTCCATGAGGTAACTTTCTGCTGGCTTACCACAACCAGACTGGCGTAGCCCATTTGATACAGTTGAGGCAGTGTATAAACTTAATAACCCTAGTGTTCACATGGCAAACAAAATGTAATGGATCCTTCCTAGAGTTCTATCCTCAATACCTTGCTGTGGTACCACACTATGGGTTTAGGGAAACATTAAGTCTCACTACACAGTCCACATAATCAATTTTAAATATTTTTTTTCATGTGTTAGTATAATTTTTCTCTACCTTGCGTCCATCTAGTGAGATACATGGTCGATTTTTGCCATTTCTAGCTACAATGCAAGTGTCTACTAATGCTGCTCTGAAAACTGAAGAGCACACAGCTTCTTCTCCTCTCATCATTGCCTTCTGTTTGTACATTCAGTCATTTCCGAGAGCCTTATTTTGCCTTTTTGTTACTCTCCTTTTTGATTACTACTTCTTTCCCCCTCTTTTCCACATGTTCTCTTCCTCACGTCCTCTTTATTCCTGCTCCTAATTGTATTTTTCATGTTCAAAGTAATGAATTCCCAGTCATTGATTGGCATAGGATGTACAAACTTGCATACGTATTTGTCAAACTTCGCTTTTCAGATTTATTTTTTTTGTTTGAAACGACCAGGATTACCATGTCCATATACCTTCCCTCAGCAAACAACTGTGTAAGGTTTAAGACATGGTGCCAAAGGAACCAGAATAAGCCTGGAAACAACCTTATACACCAAGTATACTTATTTTCATAAAATGCCAATTTCACTGAGATACTTTGTCGTCTTTATCTCAGAATTATTTTTTAATCTACTTTCTGTTCAAACTTTATGAGCGCAACGTAAGGGATGCCAAATCCCAGTTTAAGCGTAAGTCAAGCCATGAGTGTTGGAGGGCCCTGTCTCCCAGTGAAGGTGGAGCGAAGGCGGGCTGCCCGACCCTGCAGTGGTGGGACAGAAGGAGGTGGTCAGTGGGCCGCCGGGACCTTCTCTTCACTGGGGCGACACAGCCACACTGGCTGGAATGGACTGCGGCAGACAATTACCTCACTGCATGCCGAGTTAGAGATACCGAGCTTTCTGAACAGGCAGTACGGAATGTAAGACAATATAACCTCCTCTAGGAGATAGGCAGTTCTTTTCTTTTTGTTTAGCTCTGTTTATTTTCTTGTGTCAGATAAAGTTCCTTGTTTACAGTAGGATGGTTTCAGAAAAAAAAAAAAGAGACCAAGCAGCTCAGTGCACCCGCTTGGGCAGGTTGTTACACAGGCTATATCATCTAGCAGGTCATCTAGCATCTAGAAGGTGACTGATTATTTGTTTTGCAAGTGACACACAGACAATAAAAGTACAGGAAAGAAGTGAACTGCCATCAAGAACCATGCAACCTTCAGCTGCTGTAACTGAATCTATAGTAATATGTATTTTAAGAGCACAGCAAACAAGAGTTACCGAAGTAGAAAATTGTAACAAGTGTATGACACATGCATATGTACTCTTATTTTTTTCCTCTCACGTTGTAAAATACAGTAGGTAGAAGGCACCTTTTGGCAAAAGTCAAGAGCAACCTTAGTCTTCTCTATATTATTCTTCACGTAGGAGACAGTACTTCAACTGAGTCAGGCTAAGAGACAGAACCTGAAAGTGACCTGCATTCAGGAAAGTTTCATCTTACTGATTTTCATAATTCACTTGGATTCATTAAATAATGTGTATCTTGGGTTCACTGTATTTGGAGTTGATCAAAGTTTCCTGCACCACCACCTCAGCACCAGGTAATGGCTGCTATTAAGGACAGTGTACTGCACTCCTTGGACAAAAAAATCTTTGGGGAAACTTACAGAAGAGGTAAAATGAGAAGCAGAATTCTTACCAGCTGTACCCTGAACCTGATGTTCTAGTGTTGACAATCCCAGTTGGCATGGCTTTTCAGAAAAATAGGACCAATTTATTACTGTTATAACTGGCTAGCATACTCTGAATATCACAATTTTCTAGGGTGTATCTCTCAACTCTTTAACCATTGGTACAAGAAAAAATCATTAAAAAAAAAATTGTCAAGATTTGAACATTTTAATGAATTAAAAGTTGCTGACTTTTGAAAGTAAAATAGTAAAAAGAACCCTGTGTTCCCCTTCTGAGAATTAGTGCAACACATATATATAGGAAGAACACATGTGAACACGTACATACATAAAACACATGCATCAAGTTACATACATGCATGTCTACATGTACATAACACACGCAAATGTATGTATACAACTCTGTGGCTACACTTTGGAGAGCAAGAATAGCTTTCTGAAACAGAGGATGAGTTTAGGGTCTCTCAGCCTTTTCACAGCATGCAACTCCATGCTCACTGTCATGGATGCTGATGGGTTTGCACCTCAGGAAAGGGAGCTATTGTAAGTATGCTGTAGCCCGCACTGTCTGCTCACACAAATTGGAATTGCTCCATATGAAGTCAATGGAGCTTCATCAATTTGCGCAAGCAGAAGAGCTGGCCAAGTATGTTCTAGTTACTTTACATTCTCAGAAGACAATGTTCATAATTGAAAGTAATACCAAATGTTCTTAGCAAATACTATGAATTATTCAGATTAAATATAGAGCCTTCAAATGACTCTATAAAATGTTCTAAACAGCTGTGCCTTGTAATTGGAACTGACTGGCAAACTGGAAAGTATCAAATGTAGTCTGAATTTGACTTGATATCTGAGTAAAATGAATGTAACACGAACTATAATCTGGAGCGTGGCTGGGGTTATGCTTGGTTTTCTTCTAATGCTGTTTTCTCTTCAGGCCTTTTCTTCTTTGCAGCTGCAGTAATCCTAAGTGAAGAAAAGCATGTAGCTCCACGTTTGAGGTATGAAGACTGCACGTTCATCGATAATGTACAACTCACAAAACATGAATGAGGTAGATGATGAAAATAGGTGTTGGGGAATGAATGATTTGGAATGGAACCATTTTTTTCCACCATTTCTGTACACTTCAGTTACTAGAATAAAGCTAAACAGGATTTATAGTGGAAACTGACTTGTAAACAACTGTTATCTGTGGCTATTTATCATGGGCTTGTCTACTAAATTCAGAACAACTATGTCCCATCTTCAGAGGCTTGTACACCTTGTTTATATAACAAATATTTGAAGACTAAGTTTCATTGTCTGAAGTGGTATTTTTGGGTATCTGAAGTGTGAGATTCTTATTCAGAAGAGAAAAGAAGAGCAGAAAGTGCTCAGCATTTTCTGAAAACTGGATCCTGCAAAACATTTGAAAGTGGGAGGCAAAACTTTGAGGGTATTCATTCATCAGCTTAGAAAATCTTGTCATAAAAGCTTCCATTTTTTAGTTTCATAATATGTTGTGTCCCAGTGTTGGCTCTTATATACTATATTCTATGTCTGCAGTACAGATATATATACTTTTTATTCATATATAAGGCTAACCCTTAAACATATTTTTGTTAGCTTCAGCTTGATTCCTCAGGAGAAGCCCTTTCATCTTGAACTGCGTTGAAGCTCTGTTACAGAAGTGCCTATACTGTAGGCTAGATTAAAAAGGAATGGGACAGATAACTGTCCAGTTAATGTTTGTGGCAATGCTTGTAACATAGATTGTGATTGTAGACAGCAATGCAGAACGAAAAAAGTTCTCTTTCTAGAGAAGAAAAGGCTCGGTAGGACCTTACCCCTCTATATAAATATCTGAAGGGACGAAGTAAAGAAGATGGAGCCAGGCTCTTTTCAGTGGTGCCCAATGACAGAACAAGAGGAAACAGGCAAAAAGTTAAACACAGGGGGTTCTATCTGAACATAAGGAAACACTTCTTTACTATGAGGGCGACCGAGCTCTGGCAGAGGTGGCCCAGAGAGGTTGTGGAGTCTCCATCCTGTTAGATATACAAAAGCCATCTGGACATAGTGCTGGGCTACCGCGTGTAGGTGGCACTGCTTGAACAGGGAGGTGGGACAAGATGACCCCTAAAGTTCCCTTCCAACCCCAACCATTCTGTGATTCTGTGACAATGCGATGATACATTTCAAGTGCTCTGCACCATTTCTGATGAATGACTGCAATGTTACTTGTTACTAGCACAGGCCAGCAATTTGATATGTATATTTTTAAGAGGCGTTTTTTGACACTTACACCATCCTAGGACATTTTGCCCCAGGTCATCAAAATACATGGTTGCTTAATCATACACCTTTCAGGTTAGACATTATTCCAGCAACTCAGTGTAAATGTCACACTCTGCTGAAGACATATTCCCATTCTTTGGCAAGAACACTGCGTAAGGCAAATAAATTAACAACATGAAAAGGAAGCAAAACTGTCAGCAGCATGATGCACCTCTTATTTTCATGTTTTATGCCACTATTGTCTCCTACAGGCCAAGGTGGAGAGTTTGGAAGACGCCTTAGGAAACAAACAGACATAAGGGCAGATTAATAATGCAACAGCTAATGCATCACTTGGGAAAGAGGTACCTTCTGTTATTTTATTTGACACATTTTCCTGAAATGTCCCTTATTCCAAATACTTCCAGAAGCTTCTGACCACAGACCTGTGGGCAGGGTGTGAACAACACATGGCATCACTTTTATTACTTACAGTATCCACAAAGAGCCAATTTATCTGGCCAAATTTCCAGAGCTTATAGGATTTTCAAAAGCATAAATAAAAAGAAAGATGCAGAAATTGAAAGAGAACTTCATATATTGGTATTTAGGTGAGAATGACACCATGCTTTTTTGAAAATTGCTCTAGGTTCACATTGACATATTCAGGTACCTAAAACCTTTAAGCATCTGAGATAAGAGCTTGATTTTTCTCTCTTTAACCACAATTTTGCAACGGTTTCTGTGGTGCTGTATCAATATAGTAAATTGAGAGTTAAATCTCAGTAATTTCATCTGAATTGTATGCCTTATTCGTAAAGTAACCACATTACTGAGACTACTGTTGTGTGCAGCAAATGCACATAGGACCATATAATCAACATCTAATTAGCCCCACTTCATGTTATATTTGCTTAATGCTAACTTTCTTAGAGCTATAATTTTTTCCTTTAACCATTATAGCAGTTGAATTTTAATTACATTACCAACAAAAAGCTCATTAACGTCACATAATTGGCAGCATTTCCAAAAAACCTGAACTAATTGAGTATTTTCTGAAGAGTTCCCATCAAAGTATAATTTAACCATTACAAACAGCTTGGCAACTACATTTACATAAAGATGTGTCTGAGGAATGTTCTGATGTGTGGAAAATCAGATTTGATATTGCCATTAACAAAATGAAGGAAGCTGTTATATAGCAAATCACTTCCACTTTTTAATGATTTTGGCTAAACCCCATGTTTTTGTCGAGAGGGTCAAATGAAACTCCTTGCTTTTCCAAAGCAGCAAACTATCTCTGAGAGTTAGGAAGCAGCTTGCTTTATGCGAAGGCTACTCCACAATCTTTTTCAGGTTATTTTTTACTCTCACCAGCTAATAGTAGACATGAGATACTGTGTTAGACAGACCACGGTTCTTATGCAGTAGGCTAACTCAGAATTTTTTAAACACATGACCAAAGAATCATTTAATCTACAATGGCTCTCTTGCCAATTATCTTGTTCATATTCTTATATTATGACAGGACTGATTTAATTACTAATCAAACAAATACAAGTTTTCAACTCATTATTAGCCTCTAGCATTTTTAAAAGACTCCCTAAAATAGTTTCACTGGAAACAAAGCAAAGAAAACGTGCATAATCCTTTGATCCTTCCTTTCCAGTCTGGGATGAATGACACTGAGATTAATTTGAATGCTGAGGTGATGATTAGAGATTAAAAACAGGCTAATATGGCTCACATATTCTGAATAAAGGGAGAAAAAACACTGAGATAAAATAACTATCATGAATGTCCTGCTTTCATATTTAAACCTGAACACTGACACTTTTGCAGAATCAAGGTTTCAAATAAGAGTTGAATAAAATTTGAACACAGCATTCAATATTCTTGAAAATTATCCAAACTTCAGCTTTGTGTGTTCCAATCCCTGCTTGGATTCTTTCCAAGAAATTGGAAATAAATTTTGAGAAATTGCTTTCTTGTTGGGATGCTAATTAGGTACTTGCAGTGCTTTCTTCGTCCTTTCTTATATTACAGTTGTAGTTAACAAATGCAACATATTCATCTGGCAGTGTGCCTTTGCAATGGACCACCTATCTTTGGATTGCAGAATGTAAATTCAAGCATGATGGCAATAAATGTACATGGCATTTTACATTCTGATTTTATTTTTTCTGTCAAACAGGTGTTAAATGTGCCAAAACATGGATCAGCATAACATTTTCTAATATACAATATCAAAAGTGGATGTAAACATCAAGCTCAAAACTTCAAAGCTCCTGTTACCAATGCACCTGAAAACTGTATAACCTGGGCACTGTTATCATTGCATTCTCCCAGAGATGTATCTGATGCCTTAGCATGCCCTGAATAGCCTACTTATTCTGACAAAGAAAAACATTTTTTGAGGAAGTTGGTCATATGTGTGTAGAGATGTTTGCTGGAAAGTCCTGGAATTCCATGGTTCTGGTCAGTATACCACTGAAAAAGACAAAAAAAAAAAAAAAGCCTTAAACCTCCTATGTTGTATTTTCAGTTCTGCAATAGTTACGTAATAGAAGAACTTTATTTTATTACCATATAGGAGAAAGTGGATGCCTCAAGGAAACAGAGGGACTCGCTAGCTTTTTTCTTTTCATCAGTTTCCAGTATATTCATATTCTTGCTGACAAAAAGTTTCTAAACCTGCTGTAACGTAGGAGCAAGCATTACTGCCTCAGTACTGACAAGTCAGTTGTATCAAGTCAGGCAAAAGAGCTTTGTGATGCCCTTAGGGATGAAATGCCATTGACCCACTGCATGGCCTTGGCAGTAGGGTTCACAGTCTTGCTTAGCAATATTGGGCTCTAAGTAACAAGCTTTCAGCTAAATGTTGTGGAATTCTATTCAAAACATGTTGCATTACATCATGGCCATGATCATTATGAATGGTGTATTGCAAATAAAATACACATATAGAATCACAGAATTATAGAATTATAGAATTGTTTAGATTGGAGGAGACCTTCAAGATCATTGAGAGCAACCACTAACCTAACATTGTCAGTTCCACCACTAAACCATGTCCCTAAGCTCTGCATCAATATGTCTTTTAAATACCTCCAGGGATGGTACCTCAACCACTTCCCTGGGCAGCCTCTTCCAAAGCTTGACAACTATTTCAGTAAAGAAATTTTTCCTAATATCCAATCTAAACCTCCCCTGATGCAATTTGAGGTCATTTCTCCTTGTCCTATTGCCTGTTACTTGGGAGAAGAGACTGACACCTGCCTCACTACAACCTCCTTTCAGGTAGCTGTAGAGAGCAATAAGGTCTCCCCTGAGTGTCCTCTTCTCCAGACTAAACAGCCCCAATTCCCTCAGCTGCTACTCATAAGACTTGTTCTCTAGACCCTTCACCAGCCTTGTTGCTCTTCTCTGGACACGCTCCAGCACCTCGATGTCCTTCTTGGAGTGAGGGACCCAAAACTGCACACAGTATTTGAGGTGCGGCCTCACCAGTGCCGAGTACTGGGGCATGATCACCTCCCTGCTCCTGCTGGCCACACTATTCCTGATACCAGCCAGGATGCTGTTGGCCTTCTTGGCCACCTGGGCACACAGCTGGCTCATGTTCAGTCGGCTGTTGACCAACACCCCCAGGTCCTTTTCTGCCAGGCAGCTTTCCAGCCACTCCTCCCCAAGTCTGTAGCATTGCATGGGGTTGTGGTGACCCAAGTGCAGGACCCGGCACTTCGTCTTACTGAACCTCATATCCTGGCCCTTGGCCAATATGAATTATGCTAACTCTTAGAAATAACTGACATTCCCCTGTAGCTGAGCTATAATGACTACAACTGCATACAGTATTCCAGATACTTAAGAAATAACCCAGGTTTTCTAAATATCAGTGAAGGAGGCAGAAAATGTGAAATACACAAAAGGGCCTACAAACCCCAAGTACAGAGGGATCCCTGTGTGATCCCTCTTTGGGGAGTTCATGGCCCTGGAAAAGTGGTCTCAGACAGAAGACCAGTACATTTGATAGCAGGCAAACACTTTGGTCATTAGCCCCGAGAAAAACGGCACAGAAGCAGAGCTTGGCATGCAATTCAGAACTACTTTTCCCCTGTTCATTCCTCATTTATATCATCTAACCTCTTACCTCTGCGTTTCTCTCTGCCTGCACTTGCTACCCCAAGCAAGTTTGGCGGAGAACTTGTTTTTTTTCTGATCCTGGATATACTACTTGGATAGCTTGTACCCTTTTCTCCTGTTTCACCTCGTGCCTGTGGCAGGCATGTCCGGTTCAAGACAGAATCCATCAGAACCAGTGATGGTTTTGACCCCAGAAGCCACCTCCTTCATCTTCCTCTCTTTTACTAGCTATCAGCAATTTTCATAAGGAGGTTGGATTCTCACTTCTCTCTCTGGCTCATTTTAAAAGCCTCTAAGTTATTCTTGACAAGAGAGAAATCCTGCTAGCATCCAAAGGGCAGGAAGGAAAAAAAAAAGAGCAGGAAAATCCTTTGAGGAAGAAATTGTTTATGAAGAGTAACAAATGCACTAGCAATTGCCAGATTTTAAAGCATGTTCAGTTGAACTGGGTTCTTAAAAACATTGCCAAATGTCAGATAAGCTTATTGATAAAGCTATAAACTACTGTTCAAAATGAAAAATGGTCTGTTATTTACCATTGCCTGGAAATCCACTTGTGCATTAACCAGAGCTTTTGCAATTTGTGCTGAGTTCTGAAAATGTACATTATCTGAAAAAGGAAAAAAAGAGATTGGCTGTTGAAATGTGTAAATACCACAAAGCATAAAATTATAGTGCATTAAGTTGTGTCCACTAATTATCAAGTGATACAGTTGACATTACTAAGAATGAGTAAGCATCTTATAATATGTCATATGGAAATCTACCAAAGATCTAAGTACTGACCCTAATCAAAGGCATGAAAGATGCTTAATGTTTTTCAAACAAAGTGATTCTGGCTCTGTATTTGTACTGCCATTTGCAAACCTTACCATCTGCTGTTCCATGGATGAGAAGATAGTCTACGTTTTGGAAATTCTTTGCTCTTGCCATCACAGTTGAATTCTGTTGAGAGGAAAAATGAACAGTTCAGCAGCTTCAATTTAAACCACTCAGTCACAGAGCTGAAAGGCTTTCATTACCTAGTAGAACAACAATCAAACAGTTGGACTGGCATAATAATGACAGCAGTGACTACATATCAGTCTGGGATTATAATAGAAGCCATATATATTTACTGCCTTTTCTAAGGGCCACTTCATGAAAAGCACAGCACTTGCCACATGTCATTCCCTGAACACTGTAATTCCTGGCTACCCAGACAGCTCTACCAGGGCAGTTTGCTACTGAGCATTTCTGTTCTTTGAGTTGGCATGGAGAATAAGTACTGAGAACTGAGTCTTTAATAGGACTCTTTCCACTAACTTTGGGTGTTAATTCAGGCCTCTCTGTATCCAGAACTGGTATGTGTGCTACTAGAGAAAGCTATAGACTTCCTATCAATGTGAACAGAAGAAGAAAGGCAACCTGTTCCAGGTAGGGGAAGCTGCTCTAACTGTTTAGTATGCTGATGCTGTTATTATCAGAGACTTAAATTTGCATGAAGCAGTTTGCATACCACAGCTAACAATACCAATCAAAACCTTATAAACATCAACATTTTAACCTCTCTCAGAGTTCTTTCCTAGGCTAATGGTTTGCACTGGCAGAACTGTCTGACTTGTCCGAGTGAGAAAAAAAGGATCCTTCAATTTCGCATATTTAGGATTGATAAATACAAAACCACAACTATGGAGATATGAATTTCACAGCAGTAGCTTAGCTGCTACCGGACTGCCACTATGAGAGCTGGCGGGTCATTTTCTTTCTTCACAGTTCTACTTGTCCATGGAAATGTGATTCAAGTTTAAGGCAGATCAACACAGAAAGAGAATTCTCACCTTGTAGTGCTCAAGATTATCGGACTCTACAGGAAGACCCATAAATCGTTCTGTGTAGATAGATGCTGTGACATTAAAGAAGAAAAAAGCTATAGGTAAAGAATGTACAGATATTTTTGTGCTTCCAGTGACACATAGGAAATTAAATGTTATTTAACTGTATCTGTTCTGCTTGGTTTCCTCACAATACACCAAATTTAAACATATTTTAAAAAAACAACTATGAAGGTTAATTAATAAATGTCCTCCAAACCGTCCTTGCAGAAACTGTCGTTTGATACACATCTGTGGAACCAACAGAAGGTTTTGTGGATAAAGGTAATTAACTGATACTGCTTTATGCTATTGGGAGTGCCAGAAGTCAGTTGAATGAGCCAATAATCCAGTAAAGATGCATGGTGGAAAGATGACACAGACTATTTTTGACACCTTAAGAAGAGAAGCTGAGCAGAATTCCAGTGTGGGATATGTATGTGTATATAGAATAAATATGGATATATATGTTGTCCTTTTCCTATTGAATGGATATAGGCAGCAATTAGGGGGAGCAAGAAATCATACAGGCTTGCACTGAAAAAGTGGTGCAATTGCTGTTCAGATCTCTGTTCAATTCCTTTTTCTAACTACAACAAAGACTGTTAGCAGATTTCACAAAACAAATGTGAATAACTGAACAGTATTTATCACCAAGAATTCAGAAGGAACAGCTATCTTTGAGCTGCCTGGGTATCTGTAATTTAACTAAGAGCTGTTACGAAAATTTGTGGAATGCGACGCAGCAGCTGTCACTACCAGAACATTACTTTTTATGACCTTGCCTTGAAAGACTAACTGACATATTGAGCAGTCAAGCTGCAGTATTACAAGTATTTTATTTATTTAAGGGAGTCAGGCTTTCTGACAAAGAATAGCTGGCATCTTTCCCTCTCATAAGACAGGTGATGGCCATTGTAATCAGTAAGGAATTGGGATTGTCTACCTTGTTGCCCAGTTTGGTACATTGTATTAGAATAATTTTGTTAAAAGTAGAAATGAGTATCCTCCCAGGAAAGGAAAATGACTCAATCTACTTATGTTTCCATGGTTTATTATATATTCTTCACATATGTTACCACTGAGTGCTGAAGATGTGTACTATGTCTCCCACATCAGCCAAGTAAGGCTCCTGAAGATAATTTGTAAAAAACTAACCACCAAAAAAATCTAAGTAGCCTATCTTTTATCAAAATCCTTTACCATTCAATGAAAACAGAAATGTGCAATATCTGTTGTCAACACAGTGTCAAACAACCATATTGGGCTTAAATTTTCAATAAAATAGACTCTTTCTGACTAGCTGGCATTTCCACAGTATTCTGAGCCAAATTCTCCACTCTCTTCTACCAGTGTAGCTACAACAAGTCCACAGAGGTCAGCAGAATTGCATTATAATTACTAAGTGGAAGATTCGGCTTGTCAATTACTAGGGAAGAAAAAGGAGATAAACTGCGAATTTTAGTAAAACAGTCACAGATCTAATGCTTTTAACTATACGTTGTCCCGGAATGCAATTTCCCTTGCTATCTTATAAATGTTCAGCTGTTATTAACTCTGACACAAAATGGAGGTGAGTGGGAGGACTTCAGAGAAAAGATTATGGTCAAGACTCTACTCTGTGCATTTAAAAGAGGGTGGGACAGAATCTAGGAGCTCTAGGGGCCAGTACATCCTCTGACAAACTGATACTACTTAGAGACTCAAATAGTAGTTTTGTCCCTAACACAGTCCACCCTAATGTTAATATGATCTATTTGCCAAAATTTATGTCTCATGACTTCCTTCTGTTTCCTTCTTTCCTTCCTTAGTGGAGGTACATTTGCCTGTTTGGATTTTACAATGTGTTTTTAGCAAGATTCTTTAACTCCCTCCTGAAAATTCAGCTAAAGTAAAGACTGCAATGGTGCGGATCTAATCTGCTTTACCTTAAAAAATTCATTCAACTTTTAATGCTTGGACAAATTTTTTAAACTCTGCTTTTATTGAAGGACTTTTGCAAAAATAGTGCTTTATGCCTTCATTCTGGAAATAATTTTGCGATCATGAGTGAAAATGTCTTAAAAAAATCTTGATGCCAGTGAAAACACGAAGACTATGCTTCCTGTGTCACACAAATGTTTTCCCCTTTGTTTGCAAAACACCATAAATACAAGGAATGTCTGTGCTAGCAGTCAGGGAAGGAATCTTTCCCATTTAACCAAAAAATTTTCTCATAACCAAGACTTCTTAGCAAACGACCATATGCTAAGTAAATGTGTTCAAAGTGCTACATTTTGCTCATTGAAAACATGCATGCCATGATTCTTTTTTACACTAAGGTTCCTTTACATCATGCCAAAAGCTTAACAGGTCTGCAAGTAAGTATGAGTATGTGCCTGCTTTATTCACACAGTAAGGCCCTGAGAGTATGCTCTCGGAGTTGTTTCCTCTGAACAGTTTGGAGCCTAACTCAATAAACATAAATATATTTTTAAAACAACACACAGAAGGTGTGGCTGAGAAACATCTAAAGGGAAAAATATTTAATTTAAAAAAAAACCTATCAGACATGACTGACTTCCTCTCTTTTCCACTGCTTTTGGGAATAACTTTGCAATCATCAGAGATACTGATTCCTGACAGAGATCATCTGCAGTATCTGAAGTTGAAGTGCACTGTGATTCCATTACTGGCAGAAAAAATCATTTTATCTCTTTCTGAATTCAGTGATACTTTTTTAACAGGATTTTTAGGGAGATCACTCCTGAGTATATAGCAGTTTATCAAAAGGGCTTTACCCACTTACTTTTACAGATGTGCACATGGAATTATCTGGGCGTACCTTCTTCTATGTGACAAAGTCTGTTCCAAACTGCCAGTTGCAGTCAGTTATTTTCAGCAATGAAAACATTAAACTTAAGGTCTTAAGAGTTTTATTTCTAGGTAATTGCAATGTCTTTAAGTTTCATATTGCCCGTCTCCTGCAATGACTTCATTTAGAAAGTTGTTAAACGCTACACCTTGCTTTCCAAGGCAGCATTTATGACAAGTTTCCATACCGTAATATTCCCAGCTGGAAACAGGAGCCACAGCCATTCCACATTTAAATACCCCACTGCCAGATCCAAGTGCCAAAGAAGTTACGTACCCACCATAGGACTAGGGAGAAATCACAGACAGTTTAAAATTATTTGTGAAGTATCATTTTGTTTTCTGAATCAAACTCATATAAATTAATTCCAAAGTAAATATTTTACTTTGAATGCATGGAGGACAAAACAACAAAAGCTTTTAAATTTTTTTAAAAAATTTATTTCTTTCAAATAGATCTGATGTGATCTCTTGTGAGATTAGACAATTTTATTGAATCACTTCTTTTTTGCTGCTTCTGCAATGCTTATCACAGGATGCTGCTCTTATCACCACTTAGAATCACAGAAAAATTTCAGTTGGTAGGGTCCTTCAAGGTAATCTAGTGCAACCTCTGTCTCAAAACAGGGCTAACTTCAGATTTAAATTAGGTCGATCAGAGTCACATCCACATTACACAGCCTCTCTGCTCAATCTGTTTCAACGATGGTCACTGTCGTCATAAAAATTTTTTTTCTAAAACCTAAACAAGACTTCCCTTGTGGCAACTTGTGTTCATTGCCTCTCACCCTTTTAGTGTGCACCTCCAAGAAAAGTTATAGATTTTTCCCTCCCTTAACAAACTACGTAGCTTTTGCTAATGATTGGCATATTGAACCAACGCCATCATGAGGACTAACATGCTCAGCTCCTTAAGAACTTGAGGTTGGAGCAATTCCTTCTTACTGCTTGTCACTATCCCTGTTATTTTCTGGCCTGATTCCTCAAACTGGGATCCATCAAGGAAGAATAAGTTCACAGCTGGAAGTTAGGTGAAGTAGTAAGTAAGCCTGCATATCAAAATAGATCTATGCAACCATGCGGGTCTAGTTGCCAAGACAGGAAAATACTGTAAATAAAAAGCATTTGGTTTGGCTGTCCATAGGATGTGGAGCTGGGGTTGGAAAATACTTGTATAAGGTCTTTGGAAAATAATGGGTTGCTATTTGGTTTGCAATGGAGGGAGGGATAGAAATATGGGATATGTTACAAAGAACTCATTGCTTATCAGCTCATTCTCCTGCATAGTATAATTCTGTTATGCGGAAGTTGCTGAATCTGGGTGGGAGGTAGGGCTCCAATTTTGTCTATGCACTCTTGATCCAGCTGTTCATGATGAACACGAGCAATTCAGTCAGATGGCTTAACATCTTAAAAATCTCTATAAAGGGGCTGTGTGGCATTTGTGTTGCCACTGAAGTTGGCTTCAGCTCCCCCTTAACACCACTAATAGGTCTGCATCTCATTTCCATGAATGGTCCTACTTGAAAGGTGACAGCTGTGCTGTCACAGGAAATAGAACCCCAACTATTCCAATAATTTCTTTTTCTCCTATCAGAATGCAGCGCTATCCTAAAATTTGTACTTGAGGCATGCTACTCTATTTTGCAGTGCCTAAGGGTAGTGGAATCTGGCCATTTAATATTAAAGACTTACAACATATCTGGCTGTAAAAGGTTCTGGGAGTGTCACAAAGCAAAGTACATGAAAAAATCAAAGATGAAAAATAGACTGGCTAGTTATTTGGAATGACTCCTATACTGTCCAACTTTTCCACTTTTTGGTGAAGTCAATGCTGTACACCCCTCAGACACAGATTCATCCCTATTGACCATTTCAAAGCCAGCCAAGTATACAGTGATTCAGAATGATGCAAGGGTCACATTTTCTGATTAGAGGTATTCATAGGACTTTTCTCATTATTTTAATCTCAGATCAGAAAGAACAATACTTGAATTTTGACACCATGCCAGTAAGTCCACCAGTTAAAAGTAAAGCCAGTTAAAACATCTCAATTTTACTTAATTTCAAGTCCAAACAATGTATTAGACATAAGCTTTTCAAAATTCCCGCTTGAGCTGCCAAAGATCCCTTTTCCGTGGCTTGCACTGTTGCAATTGTATTTATATAGGCATCAACAGGAACTATTCCCTTTGTCAATATCATCAAACACTGGTCGAAGGACTTTATACAGATTTAGGACAGAATATTTTTAAAAAAATATACTGCAAGATTATTTAAAGATAGGTACAAAAAAATGAACCACTTACCCAGCCCCATATTGCTATTCGTTTCTCATCAATAAAACCCATTTCTATAAATTTCCTGTGGAAAAGAAAATTCACAGAAATACATACATTATTACAAAAGATTGCTAATGCTATAACAAATTAACAAAAAATAATTTTTCTTTCACTTTTTTTCCACACATCCCACCAATCTGAGCATACTGACAATCAGCATAGCATGTCTGATGTCTACAAAGCATCAATTAACAGATATTTCAGAGTAAAAGTAAGATTTCTTCTTGAACTAATACAAAATTAATATTTTTTTCATAATAATTTTTGTTCCAGTGGATGAGGACTCTGCTGAATTGGCTGCCTGGCAAAAAAGTTATCCACCTGGATATTTAGTCCAGACTAGATTAAACATCATACATCATACATTATACTCATGTTGTACATACGCATATCTATATGTGCCTATGCATATGTACAGACATACACTCACACACATGCAGAGAAAAAAGTTCAAAAGTGTACTCCTTTTAATATCCACACTTCATTTCCCATAGCTCTACCTTCCCACAGGCTATAATCGTTTTCATCATTTCAATGCCAAAGGTGCTGGATTACCGTTAACATTCAGACCTTATCCTGCAAGATGCTCAACACACTCATCTTACAGCAAGTTGATACGCTGCTCTCTGAAAAGGCACAGTATCAGCCTCTGAGATTAAGGATATGCTGGAGCATTAAGCTTTCTTTTTTATGTGTCTGAAAAGTGAAGAGCACACACTGCTACTATAATAAAAAATAATAATGAGGAAAACATCTTCTAATGCTCCAAGTAGGTAATGAGCTTGCAATGGATGAAAGGTGCACTTTGCTTATGCACTCAGTAGTCAAACATGTCAAGGAGAATCATAAATACTAGGTTTCCTACAAAAATCCTGCATCGGAGTCTGGAGGCTGTATTTCCAGAGCTGTATTAGCAACAGCAAAGAAAAACACAAAAGACCACAAAGGTTCAAGAGTGACAGATAAACAAAACAGGTTCAGACACACACCAGGACACTTTTCAGCCTTATTTTACTAGGACAAGCACGAGTGACTGACAACACCCAAAATGTGGGATACTATCTGGGTGGGACAAAGTTAGAAAAGCCAAAAAATGATTCAGCTTTGTTATATTGCTGTGTTAATCCCTGGGGTTCCTCCTACAGTAAAAGCCCCTCCAAGAACTTCCTACGAGAGTATAGGATCCTTTCTAAAAATCATGCATCTTAAACCATGTGTTAGATCAGGAAGATGGAATGCAATACATTTAACAGAATAAAAATTTAGTCTAGGTGCTGACAGAAAACTGGGAAGTGTGAAGTCTGAGGTCATTTCTTTGCAGCCTGTCTCAGCAGATTTTGCAGCTGCAGAATCAGTTTAGGTTCCCTCTGTCTCTGACATCTTAAGTCTGAGTGACGATTCAGAGGAATAAAGAAACATTCTCTCTTGTGACATTTTAATGTATGCCATTGCTGCTAAAAGTTTCAAGAAAGAAAATCAAATAATAGATTAATAGAAAACCCTGACATGATATACAGCTATTCTGTTTCATTTATCACTGAAAAGGATAATGGTGTGTTTATCATTGAGGAGAAAATAAATTATCACAAAGCAGAAAGAAGAAGGAACAGATACCCTCCTCACACACACCCATAAATACAGGCAGAGTTCTCAAGCAGAGAAAGCAGTGGAAACCTGGGCTACATCCAATTTCTAGCTAAGCTACTCAGAGTCAGGTCTATTACTAGGGGAAAGAGGGCATTTAGTGTTGCACCTGAAAATCTATTCATGCTCTGATGGGCCAAATTCCAGACCAAAGGCTAGGCTAAATTCCTTATTCCTGCCTTGCACTCATCTCCATGGGGTTCAAACTAACACTTCTTTAAATGCTCACTTCAGCAGTGCTACTACATCTGTAAGCATAACAGGAGCCTTTCTTACAAAACCTCAGCTTTCACCCCCTCCCCAAACCTCTTCTTAGGGAATTATTTTCCCTTGGAACACTTCAAGTGTTTCGATCGAAAGGTGCAACTGTCAGGGAACAACTACCAGGGGACCTCAGACACTTTCTGTTGTCCATAACTATCCTAAAATAGCATGGAAGGCAAGTTTATGACTCACCAGCCTCCAGGAGGCTTGTGTCGGGATTCAGTTTTGCTACAAACTTATATTTGACCTTTAGCTAATCACTGTGGTACACCACTATGAATCTGGCTAATCACTACGGTCACTGAGGTGGGTTTCCCTCACAGGGAAAACTGCAGAATAATTGATAATACATTGGCTCACCTCTTACCATGGACGCTTGTATTTCATTAGGCCTAGGACTGAAGCCTCTGATGATGGTTTTATAAAATGGAAGTGGTGAGATCCAAATGTGGACTTAGTAGTATACGGACTTAATGTATCACACAAAACTTCAAGCACCTCAGTAATATTTTATTTCTGCAAGTCTTCTTGTCTTATTTCCTAGAGACCTCAGCTCTCCAGAAGAAAGGCTGAGAAGGATATTTAGCATTTTTTTCACATTACTTCTTGTAGGTATGTAAATACAACAGTTACACAGGGAGACATTCTACTTACTTCACTGCTGAGATTTGGTCCTCAACTTCATACACTCCTAGTCTTCGATATACTGCGTGCAAAATCTTGTCACCTTGATAAGCTGTCCCTCTGCCATCCACTAGAGCAATGATAATTCCTTCTTTGCTTGCAAGATAGGTTATCCAGCTAATGCTAAATGTTTCCTTTACATTCTGACTGCAAGGTCCTCCGTACCTGATGATGAAAATTCACACATTTTCAACTCATAAGTTTATAACTGATTACTGGATACTGGACTATAGCTATAGGTACTTCTTACATTTTTTCCATAACTACTTTGCTATATGCCTGTGGTTCAGAGACCTCAGTAAACAGTTGAACCACCATTTTCATATAGTTGTGAGATTTTGCTGTCTGAAATCCATTTTAATCCTTTAGGTCTTATGCCTAAATGAATCATTAGTTTTAGCTCAGACTATGGGATGCAGCATCAGGCACGTGTCCTAAGAGGAATTCCTGGAAGAGTCATGCCTCAAAGGCTCAATTCTTTCCTCTCTCCAAAATCCTTAGGTGTAACAGCCCTTGTTGGTGCCTTTCTGCATTTAATCTCCACATGCAGTCAGCAATGACAAAGAAAACAGGAGAAAAAATTACAGCTCCTTACACTTTCTGGCTATCCCCACACCTCCTTTGTTTCAGTAGGGAATATCATGTGCTGTTGGAGCTGAGAGCAGAACACACCCCACACAGCTGAGCAATACAGAGAGACACTCCTCATGACAATGGCCTAATGCAAGCTACACGTTTGACCTCAAGGACACGACTGACTTAATCTTCTACTCTAAACTTAATTCAAACATATTTAGCATTCTTGGAGCTTTGGATCATCACTGGTTAATAAAAAATGATGTAAGGTTTATTACACCCGCTCAGCTCTCCTTTCTGCCTCTCCTTTTTTTTTTTGCACCACTGCAATTTTTGTTGCCTTTCCTGCCTACAATAAATTAAATTCATGTCATGTGTTTTTCAGAAGGAACATTTGATCAAAGAAACCAGTCCACATGGTTTAGGGTTGTTTGGGTTTTTTTCTTTAAAAAGGAAGGAGGCTCTTCTATTTTTCATACTAGGAAAGCTGAAATCAATTGTTTCAGGCTGCATTATGATAAACAGAAGCAGCAACAGAGCTAAGAATTCCAAGCAATAGCTCACATATTTTAATCCTTTTTCTTTCTCTGAGGAACTAATCCTTGCCATGCTAAAATTAACATTAAAAAGCTCATTGATTTCCATTGGGTTGAATTTTTATTCCAGATATACGTTAAAAAGCCCACCACAACAAACAATACAGAAATAAGTGGATTTGCTTTTGCTTTGTAAAATGTTGCAAATGTCCTAGGTTTTGTTAAATTATAAGAAGTATGTTTTCTGACAAAACAACAGTGCTCAAAGAAAGGAAGTGTTACATACACCTGGATAAGCAGAGGGTACTTCTTGGATCTATCAAACTGTGGGGGTAGAAGCATTTTGTACCACAAAGCTAGAAAAGACATATTAAAATTATATTGTTAATGGTTAAAATGATTCCTCCAAGCATAATCCAGAGTTCGGTGCAATAGTATATGAAAATGGATCGGCACAAACTACACAACACATGAACTGTGAATCACAGAACTGATGCAAGTCGCTGTTGACACATGTTGAAGAACAACTTTAAAGAAATAAAGTGCTCACTTTTATTTTAATTTAGCCATGAATAAAATTATTATTTCACGTAACTCTAGGTTCTCAGTTTTCCAGGTGCCTAGAAAAACACAACCAGGAGTAAAACTGTTGTTAGGTTTATGAGAAATGAGTTTTGGAAACTTTACACTAATTCATTACCATGGAATATTGTTTGTAAAGTCACTAGTGAAAACAACAGTGTATGCAAGTCTATATAATGTGTAACATGTGAACAGCAGTTTACATTTCACATTTTATTACCACCATACTATAGTGTTTGTACATGATATTTAAACACTTTACCAATAGTATTTAAAAAAGTAATTAAAAAAAATGCATTGTGAAGCAGAGATGTATTTTAACTACTATTTTACTGAGAGATACCCTGAGGCACAGACAAATTGGTGTCGCCAAACAGGGCAGGACCAGGCTGCTTCTTCCCAATATAACAGGCTAACAAGTTTGTTCTACAGAAAAATGGTACTTACTGTAATAAAATGAAGGCAAAATATTAAAATGGTAGTAATAAAGAGTATAATAAAGACATCTAATTCTTACTTATACCATCCACTTCAAGTTTATTAATTTCTTCTTTTGGCAGTTTGATCTCTTGCAAAGCAGACTGCAATTCCCAATTGTCTTCCAATACTCTGAGCTCTAAGTAAAAGAAATGCCTGAATTATTAACTAATTTATTGTTAATTCTGCTTCATTAATTGAGATTCCTTTATTTTGTGTGCTTAGAAATTTTACAAGCAGAGTAATGAAATCAACTCAGACACTTCTAACAGGGCTTGATCACATAGCTAAATGAAAGCAAGGCACTGGTATTATAGCGCACAGATATTCATTAGATTTTTATAGAATGTACATTTTGCAATGCAAATCATTTCACATGTTCCTCTGAGTGTTAGAGTCCTGGACGTTATGAAGAAACTCCTTTCTCCTGCAGAGCCCTCATCCCAGTTTTGTAATATGGTGAGAGTTGAAAATGCAAAATTCATCCCATCATGCAAAACACAGTCCAGTCTCTCCTCTCTTGCTTACCACAGTAACATCAGTTTAACCTCTGAGACCCTTTGGCAGTGTGGTTAAGCACATACATGTTTGGGAATATCTTGTTTCTGGGCTAACACAGGAAATCAAGTTTCTTAAGGTGTTGTGGTAAACCCTTGTTTAACCGTTGTACAGTATATTCCTACACAAAGATACCAGACTTACCATATAAATGTTGTTAGTAATATATTACTGCACACTTAAGTGAACTTCTTTTGTGGGTTTGTTTTTACCTAAAAAGTATTTAAAATTTTTCTTTTACTTGCTTTAGAACCGATTAACAGTTATATAATCTAAAAATTACTGTTTTTAATTTAGTTACTTTCCAGCATAGACTGCAGAACTTTATACTATGATTCCACTGGGTATTACTGGTTTATTTATGTGTATTCCCATGAGTAGCAATGGATGAAGAATATTGTACATAATGGAAATCTATGACTTTTAGCTTCACTTTCAAAATGAAAGAATCTTTTAAAACTGCAGGAGATTTTTCTTTGTTAGTTTACCTTTTTCTTTTGTTTTTTTTTAATAGCAACCATTTCCTGTTCCTGGAAATGCTCATAAAAATACAAGAAGTACTTCTCTCAGCACGTCTTGAGCTAGATAGCACTCAGGACATGCCCAAAATATAACACTGGAATTTGTTCTTTCAAAGTATTCTTGACAAGTTTTGCAGATTCGAGTGGGTTTTTATGGCTGAAAGATCACCCTAGCGTTGGAGACTCACCCAAACTCAGCTGAACCCTTTCCATCCTTCTCAAAACTCCTGAAACTTGCCCATTACCACAAATGAATTGTAGGCATGTGGGAAGGAGCTTCCAAACTGCTATATGTTAGTTTAACTGCATGCCTCCTACTAAAATTCATGGATGATATATTTTCAAAATGCTGCCAACTGCAATGAAAATGGATCTACTAAAAATAGTTTTGCACCACAGAAGAGATTATGAAAACAAGGGACTTAAGGAAAATCAATCCAAAAAGGTCATGAAAAAGTCAAAGAGAAACCTGTATTTGTTTTTCTGAACCTGCAGAGAGGTTCAGAAACATGTCTTTGCAGTTGGGCACTTCGCAGCATTTCATTCAATTCATACTTTGAGAAGGAAGTAGTAGGCGCCCTTGATATACAAGGTCATAATGAATCGTGGAAACCAGAGGGCTATGACAATGGATTAAATATGAAAAAATCCATGCATTATCTGTATTTAAACCTTTAAGCCTATTTACACTTTCTGCAAAAGAAATACCAGAAGAACATAATGTTTTTATAACACAATTGCAATACACACGTTGACCAGTCTTTTCCACCTGCAGACATTTTTGAGTGGTTAAAAACTAAGATGTACCAACTCAAGTTGGAGTCAAAATAATCTTATATTGCAATTCATTGACTTCTACATAAGACACCACTGATTAATTTACCTTAACAATATTGTGGCATTTGTCTTCCTCATGTTTTTATGTGTCTTCTGGTCAGACAACACTCAGTTAATAGTGGGTTATCAATATGGGCTGAACTGTAAGGACCCTGGCATTAGAACTACCAGTGCATTTCCACTTATTATTGGGGAAGGAAAGAGAAATGCCACATCACTGAAGTTTTTTACAGGACCATGCTAGCTTTCATAACATTTCAGGACTGAGGGCTTTAAGTTGGAGAAGGATTTTTAGGGAAAAACAAGGGACAGAGAGAGAAAACACTACAGAGTAATTAATATTTTAATGATTATCAAATTCCTGCTTGGCCTGGTTCCAAACAGTCCTCACCAGCATGCTACTTAAAGAATGAGGGCTCTGAATGTTCCTTGCTGGAGTTCCCATTTTGTATCAATAATTACACCTTGTCTGAATCAGTTATTTGAACTGATCATCTGAAAGAGCTTCTGCTCTTCCCTGACATCTCTACCGATGGCTGAAGAGCAAGTCACTGATCCAAGTTCTAATTAGTACAGTACAATAGCTCAAACTGCAAACTCTATATAGTACACTGTTGCCTTTTGTATCGTGTAGAGTTGCTTCATGAAAAAAACCTCAGAAAGTCATGTGTTCATCCAAATGTGAAAAGGAATAGTTTGGAAATCACAATAATGTTTTCTACAAAGTCTGACTCAATATTTGGTAGACAAAGAGTTGCCGATGTTCATTGCTTCTCTAGTGTGTAAACAGGAAAAATCATAGAATCATAGAATGTTAGGGGTTGGAAGGGACCTCTGTGGGTCATCTAGCCCAACCCTCCTGCCGAAGCAGGGTCACCTACAGCAAGCTGCACAGGACCTTGTCCAGGCGGGTCTT
>Ga0065711_1028401_pt1 | contig 41454 bp, 19 predicted proteins | sample Hoacrofraction12_FD_59098 | JGI IMG/M metagenome (GOLD analysis project Ga0065711, IMG submission 59098) | Hoatzin crop microbial communities from Cojedes, Venezuela - Epithelial fraction 12 v2 (version 2) | ecosystem: Host-associated > Birds > Digestive system > Esophagus > Crop | place...
AACCCAGCGTGACAGCACATGGTATGGAATACCGGGCTCTGTTTGGCCAGGTGGGGTCAGCCCCCACCCCCCGGCTGTGCCCCTTCCTGGCATCTGGTGAAAATTAACCCTGTCCTGGCCAAACCCAGGACACCAATAAAGATGTTAAACAAGATGGGACCCAAAACTGAGCCCTGGGGAACACCACTCATGACCAGCTGGATTTAACTCCATTCACCATCACTCTCTGCGCTTGGCCATTCAGCCAATTCATCACAGCCGTGATTACTTTCAATAAATCTGCAAATTCAGATGCATCAGAAATAATTAACCTTGGGAAATAATTGATTCAAAAAGCCCATTTAAAATAATAAACTACCTAAGGACCAGAATTGTTGCCTACCTCTTTTGCAAAGAGACTGTAGCACCAGCCTCAAAAGAAACACCAACTCACACTGATCAGGGACCCAGCAAGAAAAGCAGAGAAAGATTCTAAGATGGAAGAGGCAATACGACCATTATTGGCCAAGCAGATATTGTGTTGCTTCAGTCAGCACAAGAAAAATATAGAAGAGGTGAAAGAGAATCCATTGCAGGTCTGGACATGCAGTTCTAATCCTGGGAAATGGCACCTGTTTTAGAGACAGCTCTGACAAATGTAGTCCTTATATAAAGTTATCTGAATGTGTTAGTCTATGAGTCAGTAGAAATATAAAATATCTGAGCTGATCTTTTCCCTGCATTGCAACCCGTCACATCTGTCACTTGAATGTGAATATAATGCACATGGAACATATGGATTTTTTCTTTGAAAACTTTACTGATTGTCATTATTATTTTGATGGCTATGATACTGACTAGACATCACAAATTTCAATTATTCTTTCTCCAAACCTAGCTCTTTAATCACAATTTTTACTCTTTGTATTGTGAAAGCATGAAAGACAGCAACACTTTATACCTCCATTCTGCAGTAAGATGTGGCGGAGTGTCACACTGTGGTTTGTGCCATAACTCAGCAGGTCGGGAGGCTGCTGTTCTGAAACGGTCATCCATATACCCACATCATCTAGAGCTGTTATCTGACCTTTTCCTGCCCTTTTGTTTCAAAGCAATAAGGGAGTCCCAGAACATTTCTGACCTGCTGCAAACCTTAATATCCGTTCTCTGAATGTAATTCAATATACACGCAAAACATCCTTCTTTTCCATTCATTCATCTTCAGTTTCTGCAATACTGTACTTACAGCAGGCTAAAAAATACGCTCTTCACCTTAATGCATTCAGAAGTACTTTCAGGAACAAATGCTGTTATCAGAGATGTGCAATGTAACTGACACGTTACTGCAGGGCTATCTGTTTTCTGCCAAAGAATTAGCCGTTATCACCTACTCACCTGGAAGTTTTCAGTAGCATTTCTGTCTGTAGTTTCTTTCAGACATCATTTGGATGATTTCTACTGGGAGAAAATCAGTGTGGAGGACCTATTTATCATTTCTGGGAAAATGATAAATAGAAATTTGAACAGAAAAAATCACTTCATATTTAACAGGGGGAAAGCAGCAAGAGATGCTTTGACATTTTAAGAAAAGATAACATCAAAAAACAAAAAAGACCTGTCATGTCATCATACACAATCCTACTCTTAATACAACAAATAGAAAGCAAAAAGGTGATACCTGTAATACAGCTGAAGTACATGCACTGAGGAACAGAGCATCTCTTTGCCGGAAGCTAGCATGAGAAACCAGAAATGATCATACGGACCTGAAATGTAATGAGTTTACATTCCAGAGTGTCAATTGTAAACAGACACTGCTCCTGGAATTTGATATTATCATAAATTATTTTACGATTGTTGATCATCATTAGTAATAATTAATCATAACATGACCCTACTCTGACAGACATGATAAAAATGGATCAGAAAGAAACTCTTTTCTCAGGTGGCGAAAGATTTATGATGGGAAACAAACATAAACAAGTAAGGCAGGAAACACTATGAAATAGGTGTGTTCGCAGTTCTGTTGAGCACTAGAGTCAAATAGCAGCCCCAGACCAAAAAATTTAGATTTCTATGTCATCAAATCAAATAAGCGTTTCGATGGGGGAGCTAAAAAAAGTGAAGGCTTCTGGTTTTGTTAAGGTGTACCTGAGAATATGAAGAGCAATTTGCAGTCTACGTCATACATTATAGTTAAAAGAAAAAGATAGTTGTACCTTGCATATTTGTAGACGTGATTGAGGAATATTCTTAGGTAAAACAGTAAACTTCAATTGGGATTTGACTGAAATGTCTGTAGACAGAGGTATTCTTTGAAGCAACTATATAATACAATGAGCTAGATAATCAAGTCAGATTACAGTCACGTACTGTTCACTCTGCAGTCTAAAAGTAGTACAATTTCTTTAAGGGGGCTAAAATGACAAGTCATAAAATGCAAAAATTTGATTAAATATGAAAAGGGTCCAAGAACACAAAATCAGGGTTCAAATGATTCAGGTGAGGAGAACAAAAGGAATAAAAACATGAGAGGGGAGACGGAGCTTTCAAGACCTATCCTGAGCAAATGCTATTTTTCTACCATGCATTAGATAGGAACTTATTTTGTTTAGGCAGAAAGCTAATGTTTTTATATAGGCTGCCAAAATGCTTCCTCTGTCTGACTTGAGTGAAAAGGCTACCCTCCTACCTTCACATTTGAACTTGTCTCATCCTTTATGACACTACCCTTTAAAACTGAGACTGCCTTTGTTAATGGTTAAGAAGGTCAGCGATGATTCTTTGATTTGCTGTCAATATTCTAATAAGGACTGCACTTGCACCAGTCATGCACTGATTCCTGATGAGTAGAAGTGGACTTGCAGAATAAAGATCTCAAAGTGGAGAGTCTATTGATTTTCTTCCCCTTGTGATTTAAAAGAGGATGTGCAAAAAAAAAAATGAAACAGATTTTAGCTTATTTATCGTATACTTTCAGATATGAAACAAAGAAGGATCATGTGCATGTGTTAGCAAAGATGTGCTTTTTCAACAAATACAATATCAGTAAAGTCAAAGTTGATGATTATCCATTTTTAAAGGACTTTCTGGAGGGCCTGAGAACATTCAGTGCATTTAAATTAAATGGATGAGAACCCTAGGTATTTAAACAGGCTTTTCTCCACTAAAATTATAACACATAGAACAGGTGACAAACAAGTGGCAACAAGACCAAAAAACCCAGACTCATTTCTACTATACGTAAACAAACCGAAAACTCCATAAAGCCTTTCCGACCCTCAAAATAAAAACTCTAATAGAAGGGATTGGGAGGAGAGGATTGTCTTTCTTATTTTAAGTTTTCATTCATGTGCTTCTCATATGACAAAGGAAGAACCTACATTACTTAACATATTGAAAAATATTGCTCTAAAAATAGTCACACCTTGTTCCATAAAACCTACAGCCAAACTAATAGGCAGCACAGATCTTATCTGGTATAGTTTAAAGACTGAATGGATGCATACATATCTGTGTTTACATATATATGTACACATGACATTCATGTCCACCTGTTCAGAATAAGGTTAAGGGCATAAAGTTATGACTACTCAGTCTGTTCTTTGACAGGTTCCACCATTACAGATTGCAAGCAGTAGAAGACTAGATACTGATGAAATAGAAGATCAAAAAATATCTGGCAGACACCGTTTTATGCAAAAGCCTGGTATTTTGTTATAATTTCGACACACACTCTAGACTGTAGATACTTTATTGCTGTTATTGTTACCCTTTCTTCAGGTGCAATGTCCATCGGCTAAAAGAATATATATGCTTTGCTCATAAAATCCACGTGAATCTGATTGTGTTTAGTTTTCTGTTAATTTACAATATTAGACCTGCAACCATAAGTTAGTTGCAGTTATCCTTGTAAACACCTACATTGTGAGAGTGCATCTACGCTGAGCTTAAGGGTCAGATCTACAAAAGGACTAACTAGAAAGGTGCTGGGCCCAGTGATTGCAGCGATGCAATAGGCACGGATAGCTAATAAATTTCACAGGGAGAGCAAATGTCCTCGTAATGAAATTCAAGCAAGTGCTAGCACCCTGTAGAGCCTCGGTTAGACACCCAAATCAAGGCTACAAGGAAATATGCGCTTCTACTTGGAACTCACGTCCAAAAATTTTCCCCTGGATGTACTCCTTAAAAATAGAAAAAAAAAAAAAAAAAAAGTCAAAAAAATGGATGAACAAATGCACAGCAAGGATTATTTTCTTCTTTAAATCACAGTGAGGGCGAGGCAGCTCCTCTCCTGTGACTCTCACTCCAACACTAGAAACCGGAGTTCAGATTTGCTTGTGCTGAAGGGAATATAAACTAATCAATATATTCCAGAAGAAAGACTTGGCTATAGAGTCACAGAGGAAAAGATCACTGTCACTCTTGCCTACTTTGCATACAGAAATAAATGATTCACTGAGCTGAGAGATGGTGGAAGAGAAAAGCAGAATTCTTTAGCCTTCTGATTAAGCTGCACATTCAAGAGTGTGGGAGAGCAGGGTTTTGTTCCCTTTTCAGTGGCTATTTCTAATTTTTTGTAATCTAGATACTGTTAAATGTAAGCTGTATTAGCCAGTCTAGATACAGGATAAGGTGCAATCTATACCTTGGGTATCCTGTGTGAGCGCTCTACCATCTGTCCTGGTTAGTCTGTAAGCAGGAATACATGCCCTCCTGTGCCAGCCTTCGCCGCCGCCACCACTGGAGCTGCACAACAAAGTCAATGTTTGTGAGGTATGTTGCAAATACATCTAGAGATTGGCACTCACAGGTATCACCTACCACCTACCTTGGCAATCCCAGCAGGTGTCACACACAAGACAGCGGCAGTCTTACCCTTGTTTTCTAGCAATGTACTGGCATTTGCAAAGCACAAAGCCATGCCTTCTGTGAGTACTGCAAGCTAGCTCTGTAATAACTACATCAGATGTTAGAGTCAAGACAGTTTTGTTAGCATTGTGACCTTACAGAAAATATATATATTGTCTCTCTCTCTCAGGATCCAGAATTTTATATTTTTCTATATATATGTTGTATACAAAAAAGAATATGGTGTTATAGAAGAATATTGAAATTTGGACGGCAGCAAGTAGAAGTCAAAAGGTCAATCTCCTTTAAGAGGCTGTCTGGAGGATTTCACAAAATCTCAAAAGACGCTACTAAGCATTTATATATGTGCATGAAATGCAGCTTCTCAGCATTGCAAATACTGAACAAGTCCTTTTCCTCCACTGTTTAGAGTCGCTTCTGAAATTTGGAACTCCTTTGAGAAACTTGAGGTCTCCTGAAACTTCTGAGCACCACACTCGTGGTAACAGTAATATTAGTGACATTCAGTGACTCCCGAAAAATAATTCTAAATTACTATTTGCCGATACAGTACAAAGAGGAAGAAACTGATTTCCAAGGAGTGAGGGACCGACAATGAACATTTCAGGTTCTAAGACACCATCTTTCCTTCTTTTTCACTATGACCTGTTAGTGTAGAACTAGTTTTAACTGTCGTACACCAGCAGGAGACTTTGTGGGTTTGCATAAGACATGCCTCAGATGTCTGACCAATTCAGTTTATGCCTGAACTGGTCAATCAGTCACAATGTGCTTCACACCACAGCAGGAGGAACTGCAGCTACATCAATATTCCACAAGAAAGACAATGTTTGGAGCTAACAGGGCAAACAGCAGCCATTTGCTGTACAAAGGCTGAAAGGTTCTTTAATGCAAAGAACAGAAGGAAAGCTCATAAAAATGCCCATGGTAGACAGTAAAATAAGTAAATTACAGCAAGGAAGAGCTAGGCAGTGTATGAGAAAAGCAGTAAGGATATTCAGGTACTAGAATCTGCTGTAGAATCGCCAGTACTGGAGACATCCAAGAACAGATGAGACAGTTACCTGTTAGCGTAAAACATACAGCTGAAATCTACTTGCAGGAGAATAAAATCTATTGGGAGCAGTGGATGAATTAATTGGCCTCCTGAGGTCTGTTCTAGCCCTATCTTTTTACTAATGATGGAGGAAACACGGTGCTGAATGAAAGCCTTTCTCCAAGAAACCTTGGGAATACTTTGGTTCTGTGGCTGATTCCTAGCTCAGTAATGTATGTTTTCTTGCAGTCATAGACTTCAGAGGTGAGGTTCTATGAATGAATTATGCTGGTTTAGCTCCCTTGAGACCTCTTTTCGGGACATTTTGTCAAACATACACGGAACTTTCAGCGGGAACTGGAAAAATCCAGTCGAGCGATAAGCTGGCCTTAAAAAATTCATGTGTCTATGGACACTGACTAAGCCCGCGTGTGTCTTCTGCAAATTTTGGAATAGCAGAAAGTATAAGTCCCTACTCTCCACAGCTCACATAGTTAAAAAAAATCCCAATCAGGTCTATTGGTTAAGCCACAGAATCATCCCTAATACCACCATGCAAGATTTGCCAAATAACTGTCCATTCTCATGGAAAAAGTGTCTCTATTTTGAAAGGTACCGCAAGGAAAATCTTCCTGGTGATGTAAGTATTGACAAATCTGGTTTAGTCACATCCATTATAAGCCGTTTTTCACCTCCACTATGAGAAATCAATACTTGCCCCTGAAATCATCATCAGGTTTCTGGGTACATTATAAGTGTCTTCAACTAGGCACAAAGGACAAAGTGTTCTAAGAGTAAAAGATACATCTAAAAAAGCAATTTTAATATTATTTACATTTTAGAGCAAAAAAGTGCAATTCATTTTTGTGGAAATACATCCCTTTCTATTAGTTGGAGATCTGACTGCCCAAAACGTGCTGCATCTAAACTTTTTGTCTTGAAGCCTTCCAGCGACCAAGAGGTATTTAGGGATAGTTTCTGACACCCATGCAAACAAAGTTAATTTATCTTATATGATGGAACTGCCTTAGCTGGAAGAAGCTAAGTCCTTCTTAGTATAATCAGATCCTGCCATCTTTCTCTGTGCTACTCTGTGCTCTGATGGTTAAGTCTTGCTGAACTTCAGCCTTAGGACATTTCTTTCATCCTGGAGCGAAGCGACACACCTAACTCAGGGGCCATGAAGACTAGTGCAGTGACTAGTCCATCTGTTTTTCCCCCTGCATAGATAAGGGAAAATGATGCTGATTAACACAGAAGGCCCTTAGATCTACATTTTACAGTAAGTTTGGTTTGAAAACAATTATCTTTTTTCCCATTGGACAAGACAAGATTGTAAATTTTAATGGGGGAATTGCTTGAAGAGTGTATCCTCATTCTTTCTGATTTTTCTTCAGGTTTTTATGTCATTTCTTGATTGTAAAAATCTCTTTGCAGCCCCACTTGACCTCTGATTTCAGTGGTTACACATTTTTCCAAAGTTGTCTTCTTTTGACTACCTAACTCTAAATTCCTTTGTCCTTTGGCTCTCTTTGTGAGAACCAGTAAAACATACTTCTCAATGGTCATTTAAGCTTACTGCTTTTGAAACTGCTCTAGGAAAGTGGAAAGTGAATTTCCTCATGTTTACCATAGTTTGTTTTTTTGTTATGATGAGATGTCATACTCTTAATCTCTTTAGCTGAAGAGCAACGATACTCTTTTTATTAATTAAAGCGTTTAGAAGAAATTTGAGGGAAAGATATGACTAAACAATTAATCAAAAACATCTTTAAGGTGGCTGCAACAGTCTTATAGACTAGACCAAAAAAGCTTTAAATTTATTCAACTCCTTGCCTCCTAGTTGTATCCAAGAAAAGGATAAATATCCATAAGGATATGTACTACCTTGCCCAGCTCAAGTCCATTTTATCCCTTTGCCCAGTCACAGCTTGTATAATGAAATGCACTGCACCATTAATGATACTTGTTCAAGTAACACTCAGAGAAGGGGTGAGCAAGATTGGCTGCAACCTGCTGTGAGGTTAGAACAAAATCTAATTAATTGCTTATTAAAACTGTCTGTGATGGTTATGCATAAACAACCAGGATTTGCATATACATTCATTCTTCAAGTTTAATTTAAGCACACTGATGACACTCACTGGAGTATACAAAAATATATAGACTATATGAGGTTAAATAACTAATGGCATAGTTATGTTACACTTTTTGATTAACCTACTGATAAAACAACCAAGTTGAAGAAAAAAGAAACAGTCACGGAGTATTTACAATATGCTGATTTAGAAACTAGTTTTATGGGCCACAGCTCCAGCAGTAGAAGCCATTCCTAATTAATAATGCCTAAAACATACTAAGAAATTAAAACTGATTTAACAATGAGAATTTCACTAACTGGCATACATAGTTTTAGCCAACAAGTACAAAAAAGTGTGAAGAACACTTAAAGCAGTGAGACAGAGAAGCAGATCAACATTTGACCTGCAGATGTAGAATAACTAGAGAAATCAGTGAAAAAGCAGATAAAAACACAAAAAGAAAAAGAAAAATCATGAAGAAGCTCAAACTTAAGAGAAGAATGTGAGGATAGTCTGCCTAATAAAGACCAGGTATTGCATCAATTCCATAAAGGTTTGGAGTTTTTTACTTGTTTAAATATTAACAAAGTTCATGCTTCATCACCAATATAGCATACAGATGGAATAATACGGCTTTCACAGCAATCGTCAACCCCTTCATTTGGTAGGAAAGAGAACATAAATCCTGCAGGAACAGACTACTGAACTTTTTCAGGTCTGAACATTAGTGTATCTAAAAAGTGGTCAAAATATGGAAGGTATTTATATGAGCATTTATCAGTTATACTGTGTTATGCATTTTACTTTTTATATTCTGGATCCTTGAAATTACGTAGGGAATTGTAAAACATAATCCCATGCCCTGTGGCAGTGTGATTATGACTAAGTACATATATGAGTTTTGCATGTTTAAAGGTTAATTACTTCCATTTACAAATGAATTAATGCATTTCCATTTTGTTCTTCAAAATAAAGGCCTGTTCTTCAAGAGAACTGTGTTATTTTCTTATTTCATCAGTGTTCTATAAACGCTTTTTATTCTGATGTATAAAAATATTTTGTCCATTTTTCTTATTAACAACTTCAGATAAAGTATCCTAGTACGCCTAAAAGTACCATACAGGAAAAAAAAATTTAGCATTATAAATGGGGCACCATGCCCTACTCAGACAGTAGCCTCACACATTTTCACATAGTGGTTGCTTAAAATATTAGTAATATTTTGCATATCACAACTTGTAACAATTGTCAGCAACTGGCATGCACGTTTGAAAAAAAATCAGTGAAAAATAGGACAGCTATCAGAGCAGCTGTATTTTGGGGAACAGGATTGTTGGGAATGAAGTAACATGCAAAGCTTCTAATTTGATCTGAACATTAAGCAGACAATCCAGTTTCTCTTGACTTTTCTGCCACACAGGGCATTCAGTAACAGTCAAAGCTGGAGTACAGCTACCATCTACGTGTGTAGAGATGCTGGTGTCTCAATTTAGGCATGGCAAAGCAGTGACACTTGGAAATTCTCTTGTTCATAATAACCACAATCTAGACAACTTGCCTCTGCATGCCTGAAAACATCTGTACAATTTCCTATTAGTTTGTCCCACAACATGTCTTAACATCAATGAGTAAATAGAAAATTCAGCAATGTGCTAGAAGAATTTGGAGTCTGATGGAAAAATAAGATTAGTCTGATGGAAAAATAAGGTTCAATAACCTGCAAGAGCTTTCAGGACTGTCACTTTCTATAATAGTTCGCAATCTCCAAGTACTTGAGACTTTCACTGAGGGTTTTCTTTCTTTTTCTTGCAACAATCATATGATTAACAATTGCCGCACTGCCTTATAGGAGTAAAATAAAAACTTTATGGGCTTTCCTATGTGTTAATATCAAAGCTTGGCACAGCAGAATTTATTGGTGATGGAGTTGTGACCTCGCTGCCACAGAGCTGCCCTACATTCTCAGCATAATTCACAGGCAATTCCCATTCGTCTTCGTGTTTTGCCCACTTCAGCTTAAGCTGTTCAGCCGTGCAGACAAGCACCTTAAGATTTTCTGATGAGTATAGCTCCCTTGTGGAAATAAAACCATGCAACTTACTGTGTCTAAGGACGATGAAATTCTTCCACTGACCACATTTGTCCTTCTCTACAACACATTAAGACAGCCTGGAACAGGAGCATCATCATGAAACACAGGCCTTAAACTGACATGGCTGAGACACCAAAAGTTTCAAAACTCATTTACATGTGCTAAACTGTTGTGTGTCTACAGACAACACTTCATTTGACAGGCTTGGCAGAGCTGATTATACTTAGCTCTGCACTGGCTCTTGCCAGTCACTCTCAGTTTCTGTTATCCTCTGTGAGTGATGTATGCTATTGTACAAAATCAAAGGGCTACAAAGATGGCATACAAAATATCTGAAGCATGCAACTTACTTGTTTCTAAAGTAGCTTGCACTATTTTGTTGAAAGAGAAAGCCCTTACAATCCAATGTTTTTCCCTCTGCATGGGAAAGAGTCATCATGGTTTTTACCCTAACCGTGTCAGACACAGAAGCTACTGACATTATAGCACCATTAATTTCTTACTTATGTTTCATTAATAAGTCTAAGAGGGAAGAATGTGGTCTAGGCAGACAGAGGCCTATTGCCAGTATTTTCTGTTTTGGATTTTCCATTACACTGGAGCACATATCTGCTGGATGTTCTCTAAGATCATGATCTGACGAAACACTGGAGTTTCTCTGATGTCAGTTTCTGACATAGGTATTTTGCTATCGTGGTTATTTTGCTCCAGGGAGCTGCTTTTAACTGGCATGGGATCCCTCACAGTCAGACACGCAACGCATGCTGCTTACCCAGAACTCACACCCCAGCGCCTTGTGCCTACCAGAAGCATTCTGTGCTCCTAGAAGCCATGTGCAGAAAAAGCAGTAAACTTGATGAGGGTGAAGGCAAGAGTGCTGGCACCCAGATGTCATTGCTAATGCATGTCAGAAAAGTGTGTCTGGATGTACTGCCACAGGGCTGTTGTGAAGGCTCTCAGGTCATGAATCCCAAAGCAGCTCTTCCAGACTCTCTCCTACATCACGGTCTCAGGAGCCAGGGTAGAGGTATAAATCAGCACTAGGCTTGGTGATGGATCCCTACCCAAAAATCTCTTCAAGCTCTCCAAAACAGATGTAAATCTGTGCTACCTCAAAGTTCATTGCTGTCCTGGGTCTTCCCAGAGCACCACCTTCATTTTCTGTAATTTTATGCAATGTTGCTCTTGTCTTTTGCATCTTGCAGTAGCCATGAGATTAATGACTGCCTGACAGAGCCAATGGGTCACTCTGCCACAGGAGAAATTTCCAACCCTAATAACGCAGGTTAGTAAGCAGCAGAATCTCCTCAAGAACCCAAGCGGCACCTCACCAGAACTTCAGTAGGTAGAGTTTGCCACAGCAGAAGAGGAGACATGGGAGAAACAAGAATGTAAAAATTGTGAAGAAGGAAAAAAGGGTTTCAGCAAAGGACCAAGGTAAAAGAAGGTAAAATAGGGAAAAAAGAGAGAGGGTTACAGACCAGGAAAAGTGTAGATGGATGAGCAAGGAGCAGAAGTCAAAACAAAGTACTGACAGCTGCCAAAGGATGGCAAAGAGATAGATATGTGTAACATTTAGTCCTTGATACAGTGTGAGAACCTCTTCAACACCTTGCAGGGGCTCTCAGTGGTTCAAGAGCCTCCTGCTGTGTGGTAGGTACTTCATGGTGAGGTGGCACGGTTGTTGTTTCAGGCCCTTACAGCTGTTCCAAAGAGGCTCCAATGTCTGAGCAGTTATTCTGGATTAGTTTCCTCTGAAAGATATCTAGTTCATACGCACCACGACCACCCTGAAAAATGAGCCCACCACGCTATAAATGGGTACAGTCAGGAGGGTTGTTTCAGAAACTCATTACTGCTTGAAAACAGACTGCTAATGTACACACAGCCTCAGAGATCGAGATCAATATTCAGCTACTGTTTACTTAAAATGCTGACACCTAAACACAAGAGGAAAAACAATAGAAGTGTTTGGAGGGGTACAGGACGATCTGCTCCCAAAACAATTGAGTCCAATTTGATAATTTCATGGCAATAATTGCAAAAGGAAGTGCTACAGTCTTCTAATCATTACTGGATACAGGAAGATGTCTCCATCATATACTAATTAAGTTTACTCAATCACAACAACCCTAAATTCTGTAAATACAGATCTCATCTCTGCAAACAGTTGGAACCTATTTGGAAGGTTTAAATTACTTCAGTAGCGAGACTGAAGATCACTCACATATGCCAAATAAAAAACTCTACACTCATTGAACCAAGATCATATTATCATTAAAGCAGAACGATAAGTAGGAGTTAGATGTTGCCACCAAGTCACTCAAAATTTTAATCTGAAAAAATCTTAAATGGAAATACAAGAAATGCAGGAAAATTTTCCTTCAGGGGAAGAGTTTAAGGCTGTATGATGAAGTATAGGCACTGATATATTTGTTATCTAACAATTTTCAGATGTGGATATCTTCTCAAAATATCCTCAGGTATCTGCCTGCAAAGCCCGTACCGGCAAAGACCAATTGCAAAAAGTAAACACGGTCATAACCAGGGCCTGGAGTGAAGCTATAGCATGCTCCTGACCTGCCTGAGAACATCAGCTTGCCAGTCTAACGAGTTTGTTCACCCAGATTCATAACACCAGTGCAGGGAATTAGTTAATATTATACAGAGAACTTCACTGTTTACATTGTGTTTGCAAGAAAATGATGAAAGTTCATAGTCGAGGTATTTGTGTTTGAGAGCGACAAATACAGTGAGCTATCTAAATCACACACAGCAATAAAGAATGTACCTCCATGAGGAAATCCTGAAGGTACAGTGACTGCCACAGAGGCCTACTGCCAGAAAAACTGGCCTGTCTTTCCTGACACCAGCTGCCCAGAAACTTAACAGAAACTCCAAGACACACTAGGTGTGAGTCTCCCACACCCTAGCATAGTCAGAGACGTGCAAAGATGAAAGAATGTGGTAGCATTTTTCACAACAGTTGAACAGCGGTCGAACATTTCTGTTGCATAAAGTGCAAATAGCTGCATAAAATACACGATTTCCATTTCGACTCTAGCCAACTAGTTTCACAGCACATGCTGTGCACAGACCACACACTCCTAATCCTTTACAGCTGGCAGTGAAATGGTTATTTGCACTAGCCACGACTACAGGAACGTTCACTCATCACACAGAGTCCTTGTCAGACAGTTACGAGGAAGCCCCTCCTTGAACAAGAGCAACAGGGAACTAAAAGACAGGGGAGCTGACAACCCACCTGTTTCCATAATTTATCCATAAGTTCCACAAAATCTGGAACTGGTGAGTCCAAAAATAAGCCTCTGAGGAAGCCACCTGGCGATCCTGCCATCTCCTTTCTCAGAGGATCATTCTTGCATGCAGAATTCTCATGCAGATGTATCTTGCACTTAGGCTATCACATCAAACTCATGGCAGTGAATCCAGCACAATAAAGATATAAGGCAAAGCAAAACAAAGTAAACTGAAAGGCAAAACTAATGTTCATGGCAATCAGTAGGAAAAAAGACAGCTGAAAAATCTATATATTACCATATCAAAATTCCCCGCTGAAATAAAATTATATGGTTCAATCCAGGTCAATGGAATAGCATCTGCTCATATCAGGAGGAGCCCCAGGGATTTTGTTTCCTTTTTTTGGAAGAATGGGAGAAGACTACTTGTCCTTTTGCAGGAGTAACTCCAGCACACTAGATGTACAGTAGGTATGCAAATAGAAAATTGTTTTTTGTTAAAGACAATTAACTTCATAAGCCAAATACTTTTAACTAATTCCTTTGCACACACATACAGACAAAATCACAACTGCTTTTAGCCTTCCAAGGTGCTTCTCAGTAGAGACCAAGCAGTAATACTATTTCATAACTAACTGTAAACTCTGTCCCTTTTTTTCACTGGTTTGGGGTGTGGTGATGTCAAGCCTCTATTCATTTTCAATCTTTGTCTGTTCACATATCCCATTGTGGTACATGGCAGGGGTGTACTGCTTTGAATAGCTCTTCCAGGTCACTGAACACTGATATTCCAACTCTGAATTCTGGGGGTGGGGGTTACAAAGGAAAAACATAAGAAAATTTCGGAACTAGGTTACTCTCCCATACTTTGGAAAAGTAGTAAACTTTTCAAACAAATAAAAAAGTGCATTTCAGAACAGTGAGCAAGCACAAGTTTCAGCCTTTATTATTAGAGGTTTTCATCAAAATAAAAACAATCCTGCAAAATGCAAGGCTTTCTGACCATATAAAAATGCGTATTTCTTCATTAAACTACTGAAATGCGCTATTCAGCCTGTAGCCACTCCAAAATATCACATAGCTCTTACCAGAGGTTAGGGTCTATCAAAGGGTAAAAGACATATGGAAACATCTGGATAGTCCACAAGTTTTGGGGCCTCCCCCAGTACAGGAGAAATATTGACAAGCCAGAAGACAAGCAGAGGCCACTAAAACAGTTGGGGACTAGAGCAGATGATGTAAGGCAAAAGGCTGAGGGAGCTGAGTTTATTCAGACTGGAGGAAAGGAGGCTTCAGGCTGAGCTAGTCAAGGCTGAGCAGGGGAAGAGATACAGAAGACAGAGCCAAACTCTTTTAAAAAAGTGCACAGCAAAAGCACAAAATGTTATGGCCACAAGTTGCAGTAAGGGAAATTCTGACTAAATATAAAGAAAAAGAAAATTTATTAGAAGAGTGGTGAAGAGCTTGAACTAGTTGCCCAAAGAAGCTGTGAAATTTCTATCCTTGGAAGCTTTCGAAACTCACCTTTATAAAACCCTGATCGATCAAACTATGAAACTACGTGGCTTTGAGCAGGGGTGTGAATCAGAGGACCTCCCAGGGTTCCCTTGCAGACCTAAACTGACTCCATGGTTCTAAGAGCCAAGAGTCATAACGATACCAGGGCATGACTGTAAATCAATGTACAGTATTGATGAATGCATTCTGCTGCCTACTTTATGCCTAAACCCACTGCTGTACATGTTAGATAGATGCAATTCATCATAATTTCATCATAGCTTCCTTTAAGGATAACAGCATAACCCGTGACAAATACATATCGCTGTGCAAAAATAAACCTGTACACACTGTTATACATACACAGCTCTTCATTAAAAAACAGCTGAAGTTTCAAGCTTCTGAAACAGCAAGAAAAAAAAGTATTCCATCTTTGAAAACCTTCTCATCCCTTCAGCATGTATCTATTAACAGTCCTTCCTGTCTGGCTGAAGCTTAGAGCCTTAGCTCAGGAGTCCAGGCTATAAGCCTTTTGCGTACAACCTGCTCTACTGCACAGCAACTTTGGGACATCAGTTGACCTCCAGGTCAGGAGCAAAGGCAAAAAACAGGCCAAAGTATGAATCTACATTGTCTGCAGAGCACCTGCAAAAGTGCTTGGTGCCGAAAGGGCCTGCCACATCCCGATGCACAGCAAACAGGCAGAACAAAGCCAACAGGGGAAGCTGAGAAATAACCATGAACACTCACAGCTCAGCACAACAAACATCACTCAGGGTTGCACAGACCACAGCAGTGTGTGTGGTTTATGCTATGGCTTCCTGAAGAATGCCTTACTTACCATCCTGTTGGACATTTTCAGATGGTTGTCCATCAGCTTTTCCTGGTGAAGTAGTTCCGCTTCACACAGTTTTTTAAATGGTATCAGAAGGAGACAGCGAGTAGGAGTAACTTTCTAAGCTAGTGGCCAAAATGCTCCCTTGAAAAAGAGAACTTGGCTTCTGGTTGAATTCCTGGGCAATATTTAAACGTACTAAAATAATGTCAATAGAATTTGAAAACATCCTACAGTATTGCCTCTCTGGAGATGATTTAATTAATTATTTCTTGGAAGGCAAAACCTGAGTTTTAAAGCCTCTTCAGACAGAGAAAGACCTGAGTCTGTGCTTTTCATATTCTGGATCAATACTCTGAGACATGCACTTTCGATTAGAAGAATGTTACTGTTATCACTTCCCATTCCGAGTAGTGCACATCAGCTCCTGAATTTTCTCCTGGAACTTCTGCACAAATCCAGCTACCATGTAAGGCTTCATGTATGCAACAGGCACAAAAGCACAGTAAAGCTTCTCCTATAAAAACCGATTTTCCTTCCCAGCACATAACCAAAAGCACTGCCTTTTTCTTCAGCTGTTATTAGGTTTTTTCACTTTCTTGAACTCTGCCACATGTGGAAAGATAAATTATGTATTGATTTTTCCTCTGTTTAATAGCCTTATGAACAAAGAGGCACTGATGTTCAAGATGGTGCTTCTGGGAGAGAAGGGACGTCACCAGCAGAGCGTTTTGAATCATAGCTCTCTTCTGGGTGTTTTTTCTTGAAGTTAACAGACCCATCACCACAGAAGCACACTTCCAGAAAGTGCATTCTGCTGATTGCTCCTCACATCGAAGAAAGGAGAGCCATATGCATCTATCAGTATAGTTTTTCTGCCAACAATACAGCACAACTAATGGTCCTTTTCTGCCTCTGTCCCCCTCCCTTTCCCTCCTTCATATATTTTATGAAAGCACACCATCCTCAGTGTTGGTGCTTTGAGGCTACTCCTGTACCTGATATCATTAATGTGCCCATAAAAACTATTCTCCTAGTAGAACTGCCCCAAGTAATGCATCATTGGCAATTTTAGCCTCAGGTGAGCAATCACTTTACCATAATTCACTGCGCTGTGCACAATTATAACTACAATAGTTTACTTCTTCACTGAACACTTCAAATCCCTCAGCTACAAATGGCAGAATTTTCAGCATTCAGCAGTCAAACAATATTCTGTTTCTCTCCACACATATTTTGTGATGGTGAGTTAATTTAGATAAGTTAACAAACACCATGAGGATAGTTCCCTCAAGGTAGCTATTTCTTATTTGTTGTCTTATTTGAAGTCCTCAGCCAGAATAGAGACCAACTACACTGGAGGGTGTACGAGTAAAGGCAAATTATTTATTAAGTCATGCTACCACAGAAAAGATACCACACAGCTTTAGGCTTTGCTTAAAAAACATACAATGTCAATCATCATTTGGTCCACAAACTAAATAATAACGTCTATTCCAGTGGGATCACTCTATTTCTTATCAACATTTAAACATTAAAAATTTCTTTCATGTTGAAACATAAAAAAACTCCAAACATTTCATAAAGCACTATTTCAGCTATCTGGATTTCTGATCAGAAATGAGCAGCAAGCCAAAGACCTTAACAGAAGAAGTAATAAAATTTTGCTAAAACCAATATAGATACTCAGGTTTTGAGAAAACAGCATAGCACATCAGAATTTTATCTTACTGAAAGCATTCTACATATGATGTTTGGACAATTTCTTAGTGAATCATGTGCCTATATATAAAAAAGGATTTTTGTCCAAAATAAAAATCCTCCCATCCAAAAATAACTAAAAACCCCACCCTTTCTAAAGGCAGAGGTAAAATTAGGTAACCTCGAGGTTTTTCTTCCACCCCGCTTTAGGGTTTGGGTTTTGGGGATTTTTTGAAATGTTTCAAATGTCTGAAATTCTCAAAATATTTCATTTGGAACACTTCCAATAAAAGTCACATAAAAAAGGTCCACAGCAAGATTCACAGTTCTAGTGGAGGAGGGCAAGCACTCACAGTTTCCTCAGTAGCTCCATTTTCAATGCGTTCAGCAGGGCTGGGAGACAGGTGGTTTCTTTTCTCTCGCCTCTCTGAAGAGAACCCTGCTTACATGTCTCCTTCCTCCAGAAGAAAATTCTAAGCAATGGGCTTAGTCTTTCCCACTTGCCACATTTGGTGGCTGTTTAAGGGTCAGTGAAAAAGGGACCCCCAGCAGCACCTGGGGCACTATGATGCAGAGAGCATCACACCGAGACTGTCCTAGCCCAGGAGTTACAGAGCACTCTGCAGTTGTGGATACCAATCTACCTGGGCAGAGGGCCAGACTGACAGTCTGTGTTTCAGATGTAGGTTAATGTCCCCATCTGCCGGCTACTGGCCTCTCCTTGACCTCCTGTTTCTGGCACGAAGCGCTATATTATCCTTGCTTTTATTACATATACACAAAATAAAAAGCCTGTTTAAGGTTGCAAAAAATCCTTTCAATCACCAAAGCATTTTCCTGATTTTTCATTCAGCTTTCATGTATTTATTTGGTTGGTTGTGTTTCCTTCCATTTTCATCCACTGCACTGGGTTGTAACGCCTGCTTCATGAGCTGGCTTGGGCAAAATAAGAGACTGACAAGCACAATTCTAGCTACAGACAACAAGGGAAGAGACTGCAGTTAATTTCTCACAGCTCTACTCCTCATCCTCGTTCCTCTCTTCCTGAAAGTTCAGTCTCTGTCCTGCAGAATAGTTTATAACTCTACTGAAGAGTTCACAAACTGGGCAGCCACCAGCTGTTGAGTCCACCTCAAGCAAGAGCATCCCATAGCAAAGCTTCATATATGTTACTGCAACCTCATTCTACTTGCTTGTTTCTCCAAAGAGATCGTTTAAGGATGATTTCCTTATCACTTACAAGAAACTTGTCTACAATTTGTTGTGATATTATGCAACAGGCATTGGTGGAATTTGGAATGTGAAATATTCTGCCTGTCCTAAAAAAACATAGGTGCTTTGTGTCCTGAGTTTGAATCACTCATAGAAGCTATGGTTTGGGTTGGAAGGGACCTTAAAGACCATCTAGTTCTAACTCTCCTGCCACGGGCAGGGACATCTTCCACTAGACCAGGATGCTCAAAGCCCCATCCAACCTGGCCTAATCTAAAGCTACGTTCTTTTAGTTTAAAGCCATTACGTTTGTTCTGTGTTTTCTCTGCTTAAATTTTGTGGATTTTTTTGAAATCAGATTGTAAGCCCAATGATACATCCTCTTGTCCTGGTAGAGAATGCAGGCTGTAAGGTCACCTATGGCATATTAGGATCCTCTCCCTCTCTGCAAAAGAGGAAGAATATCTCTGTTACAGAAAGCAAAACTGAACCAGAGTTCCCAAATGCAGATTTTACTCTAAACTCTGGATGTGGGGTGACAGGTGTGAAAGGGTTTCTGGTCTGCACCCAACACTGTCTGGAAATTCAAGATTCCCTGTTCTACTCTGTCCTTTTCTACCCTACACACCCACTCACTCTACACATTTCTAAGGGTCTACATTACTGTGACAAGTGGGTTTATGTGTAATGCTCAAAGCATAGATCTGGCTTTCATTTAATCAATATTATATATATAAAAGCACTGAGGTACTGAACTCTTCATTTTAACAGTCATCAACACGACAGTTGATACTTGTGTCATGATGCTTTTTGTCTAGTTGTGCAAAAAAAGGGCAAGGCTAAATGTTATAAGTACACCAAAAATGGAGAATAGATAGGGAAACACACGGACTAACAAATATCTGAACTATGAGATTCAGCGATCAATAAAATTAGTAAAGTATCTGATTGTATTTCAATCTTGTATTTGAAGATACAAAGGCAGATATTATTTTACTTGTGCAAACAAACCTAATGCTGTAAAGAACGATGTTCACTGATCAGCTCATAGCAATGTTCTGTACTATTTTCACCTGGAGAAGTACTTTACTCCACAAATGGCCCCACTTGAGCAAATGCTAAGGTACTAAATCCAGTGCATAAAAGCAATATGTCTAAGCTTCATGGAATTAACCATTAGGAAAACTACAACACTTGAGAAATTATTTGCATAAATGATAGGTTTTTTTCACTCTATATAGAATAACTACTTTCATTTAACTGTTCAAAGAAAGAAATACAACAGGACAAACACAATTTTGCTTAGGCTATACACGTGTAGACTCTATCAAAATTCATGTGAGCTACAGATAGAAAGCTGAAAGCAAATCAGTAATTCAGGCTAAGTATCAGTGAAACCTGATGGACGTTTGTTACAATACAGTTTAAAATAATAGGATTCCAAGAGATTGGCTACACCCATTGCCATATAAAAAAATCATTTCACGTTTCTTGTTGATCAGTTGCTTGTGTGTTTCATGTGCAACACGATTCCACCTCTCAGGGAACCACAGAGTGAGAATTCATAAAACCAACACAAAACGCACAATCCTACAGCATCAAAGCCTAGTTTACTCTCATTTCTATTAAGGTATATAATTACATCACCAGCTTAGCTCTGTTTCTCTGATCCCACTCCTACCCCACCTCCTCAGCACTTCTTTTTTTTAAAAAAAATCCAAGAAAATGAAAACAGACTTAATGTACATGAAGGGCCAACATTTAAATACGCAGAGGTCAAGAAAATAAAAAGTTATGGTTCCCAGAGCAATATTAATTTTACCACACTGAGCACACTTTACATATAATTGCATGCATGCATTACTACTAACAATGATGTTACATGATGCAAATCACTCAACATAGCCAAGTAATTGTTACTGTGGGAACCGTTATGGTTTTTAATTTGCCTGACTTTTTACATCTATATTGTTTAACTGGTGCATTAGAAGGATGTCAATTTTCTCATTTTCTTCATATTATATTTTTCCAATATAGTGTAGCTTACTCCAACACACTCCACTATTGGGACCACTGAACATGGGGAACTGAATATTTTGGGATGTTTTTACTAGGTAAGGGAAACTTTAGGAGATTTCACAAGTTCTCAGTGACAGGTAATTGGAAACTGGGAATGAATTGCCAATGAAAATTTTGGGCATTTCTTTCCGAATTTATAGATAGAGTTACAGAAACTCTTCTAAAGTTTACAAAAAGTTCAGAATGTGAATTCTAAACACCAGCAATAAAAGAACCTCAAAAGTAAAAGTTTGGACATACCAGGAATTCAAATTTCCATTTAACTATTAAGAGACAGATATTTCAGTGTGAAAAGGGGATGCAAAATGCTACTAGTTCATGCAAAATACGCAACTATTTTTTCTAAGGAAGAATTACTATGCAGAATTTGCAGCTAAAAGGTCCAGATTCAACTAGTTACAAAACGCTCTGAAAAGCAACAACAAAAAAACCCAAAAATCTTCAAACCAAATGCCAGCCCATTCCTATGTCCAGGAAGCTAAAATCGTATGACTGGGGTGTTCCCGATAACCAAGCACAAATTCATAAAACACGCACTGTCTCACAGAAAGGAAAGAAAACGGAAGCATAAATTGTGGAAGTCCAATGATTAAATCCGCAATACTTACAAATACCCCCTCCAGTGGGTAGGCTATCCTGCTTACGGTTCTTCATGGCTGGTACGATGGATGGCTTCTAACTTTTTAAGTAGCTACTAAATGTTTTGCTGAGATGCAAAAGCCAAACCCGCACTGGACTAGGCTCTCTTACAATGCAAGGTGAGTTAAGATCACTTAGATACCTGCACAACTAATACAAGCTGACCCATTTTACTTTTCACCACAACGCCTGTTTTTTGTCTCAGTCGCTGATGCAGTAACTGTGTATGCGCAACACAAAGTTTGATGAAATCAAGCACAACAGCATTCAACAGCACTTTCCCTTCCTGACACCACTTGCAGGTTTCTGGAGATATAAGAAAACATGGGCAGGTCTGTCTTCCCACACCTCAGAGACGTGATGCCAGGAGGGCTCTAGGGTGTCTGTCAGCTGAAGAAATCACACTTGACAGTGCAAGGGAGCAGACCAGTGGGTCTCCTTGGCTGGACTGCCACGGCTGTGCTCCCCATGGCTATGACGCAAGCCAGCTCACCACCTCTGCATTGTTCCTGCTCATCAGAAGAGAAGCAGAGGTAGACATACTCCAAAACAGAAGAAAAGCCCCTTTCTGCAGTCACATGTTTTTTCCCTGTCTCTTCATAAACTTTGTCCTGCTTCACTTGGACACTCATTCCAGACTGACATTTGGCCAAAGTAAATGGCTCGCTGTAAGAAAGTTTATGCTGCTCACTTACCTACTCCCTACCCAACAAGAACAGCAATATTTTATAACCTACAAATGCAAAATGGAATTGTGATTTTGCACAATAGTCCAGAGATCAGAAATGCAACTGATCCTCAGCCTTTTGGTTAGTTGTTCATGCCAGAGGCTAGCACAGTTCCTTCCCTTCAAAGGCCTCCATCTATCTCACATGGCTCTCTATTGATTTTTTCCGTTCACCAGTAAAAGTCCATAATGAATTTAAAGTTTCAGACGATAATACTTACATAAAGAACAGGGAACCAAACACATGCCCTCCTCATTTTCCTCACAAACATGAGAAAAATCCCCTGCTTCCCAGTGGTGACAGGCTGAGTGCTCATCTGGCAACTCCTCTGAAGTTCCAAGTAATGACTTAATCTCATACCTTCCTACTCCAAAACTTCAGCCAAGCCTGCCAGGCATTCCCAAGTCTTGCTAAGCTAGCAGTCACTTTAGGAAGACTTGATATTATCTACAGGATAAAGCTGATATTTTACTGTGTCTTTTCATTTTAGCATAAATAAGATTTTAGAATCTTATATTTCTCTCAGGTTTGAGGTAGATTTTTTCTCTCACAATATTGGTGACACTTCGATAAATAGTAAGAAAGATGGTCTGTTCTTTCTTTTTTGATTCTGTAATTTCTGAGCCACCTCATCATCTAGAAGGCAAAACATCTGAAAGCCATCTGCTCACAGAAAGAACTGCTAGGCGTTCCCTTAGAGCTAATACTAACTCTGCTTCAGGAGATGGATCTTTCTAATCCCAGACCCTAAATACATGGCCTTGGAAGCATATCATGTCTCTCTAAATTAAGGGAACATAAAAGAATCAGAACCACGCATGAATTACACGCAGGACGAATGACGCTGAAGTTAATAGTTTCATTAAAACTAATGTTTTTTTACGCTCTCCCAAAACTCAGGCTTTATTCTTTTCCCTGATAAATCCTGTTGGTCTGTCTTCTCTTCCTTCATTTCACATGCTGAGGACCTTTGAAATAAAAAAATGCAAATGAGCATCCTTTGCAGAACAAGACTGCATTACATTAAGATTGGCAGAGAGGTTTCTTTACCAAGACTCTAGCATTGAAAGCCATTTCTGCTTCTTTACTTCCTGAAAATCTTGAGCTGGCATGACCCTTGATGACTGCAGAGGAAGTCTGATCCACGTCTATTTTACACCACATCTGAACTAGTGAAGTGCCATTAGTTGCAGTGGATTTACCCCCAGCACAAGGCCATATAGACAGGAGCAACAAGCCCCCAGTGGCAGAGTGCTCAAGTTCAGGAAAAGGAGGCCTTGATCAGACCTAAACACAATTCAGTCAATGAATAAGGGAACACTAATACTCACACATGTTTTTTCCCAGTAGTTCTGAAACATAGTTCCAACAAATATACCATCACTTGCAGTAAAATAAAATACACATGTTATAAAAAAAATAAAACTGAGTTTTAATTTCCATTATTAATGATTATGGATCAGACCAAGCATATATTAATTAGATCAGTCTGTACATACTGAGTTTGACTCCAGTGTTTAATAAGATATACTGGGTTTGGGTGGGAAGGAGTTAATTTGCTTCATAGCAGCCCATATGGTGATGTGTTTTGGATTTGTGGATTTGTGACTAAAAACTAAAGCAGCACTTATAACACACCAGTGTTTTGGCTATCACTGAGCCATGCTTGTACGGCCTCAAGGTTTTGGGTTGTGGGGCCTCTTTTCCTTTCTTTTTCCCACTCTTTGTCCCCCCCCAGCAAGTAGGATGGGGGTGAGAAAGAAGTTGAGAGGGGGCAAAGCTGGGACAACTGACCTGAACTTACCAGAGGGGTACTCCATACCTTATAATAATGTCCTCAGCAATGAAAGCTCAGGGGAAGGAAGTGGAAGGGGGAACCATTCAGGGCTAGAGCATTCATCTGCCCCAGGAAACACTACACAGAGCCCTGCTTTCTCGGAAGCGGCTAGACCTCTGCCTGCTGATGGGAAGTAGTGAGTGAATTCCTGATTCTGGTTTCCTTGTGCTTGCAGCTCTGTCTCACCTATTAAACTGTCTCTATCACGAGTTCTCTTGCTTTTGTCCTTCTGTCCTTCTCTCCCCCAGCCTGCTGTGGTTAGTGAGTGAGTGTAGTGAGTGAGTGACTGGGTAGGGACTTAGCTTCCAGATGGGGTCAACCCACTGCATAAGAGAAAATAAACACAATAAATAGACTTTGTTTCATACGCAAAGTCCAGGCAGACACAGGTGATTCTAGATCCCAGCTTTCAGATTGGGAAGAGTCATACAGAGTGATGAAACTATCTAAGAGTGGAAAATGGCAGAGAACCTGTCCAGCCAAGCAGGAAGTGAAAAACATACTCTCAGTGACATTCATCAAATTCATCAACTCTGATAAAGGCTTAAGAAAACAGTATCTGCTCCCAGGCAACTGTGACCAGTAAGAAAATTATTTAGCAACAGACAGAAAACTAGAACTAAGTTCAGAGAATGGCGGGAACATCCAAAGCAGGGAAATGGGTTTCCCTGAACATTAACACACTGATAAGGAAAAGGAGAAAACTTAGAGAAAACAGTGTAAGAATAAAATGTATACAATTCTCCATTAGAGAACTGATGAAAATCCTTTCACTTTTGGGCTGGCAGACACCTTTTTTAGAGAAAAGCTATGGCCACTGCTGGAGGGCCTTAGGAAGAAAACTTCCATGAGCACATAATCGATTAATACACCAGACACCCATAGTATATTTATTACTTCTGCCGCCAAAGTTTTGCCCTCTAGTGCAAGGACATGTAACACTCAGGGACAGAATATTCCAGCATAAATCAGACCAGCACCTCAGAAACTTCTTCCTCTCAGTTTATTTTATTATTAAAAAAAAAAAAAACACCAAACCCAAAACATCAAACGCTGAGCACTCAGCAACTTGCATTTATGAATAGGCTGAGGTTCCTACACATAGCTGATGCACATGCATCATATGTTCAAGCACATCTTTATTCAGACCTAAGCTACAAACACGATATTACAGTGAGAGCAGAGACCCTGCCTCACAGTGCTATGCAGACAGAAACATCTATAATAACTTATTTTGCCCCAGTAATATAAGGAAGTTATCAGGCTTCTGAACTTCATCATTTCAATATCTAAATCAGTAAGGGGTGGGGAAGGAGCCCAAAAGGCACGTCATGCACAGAGGAAGAGGAAGAAGGAAGAGTCTTAAAAATGCTGCACTGTTTGCTAGAAGTGGCAGATCCTAATGAATAAAATTGGAAAAAGCACCAGGGATAATTTTGCAATCCTCATATTGAAGTCTGGCTCTGATCCACTGGACTGCATACAGTGAAGAAAGATAATACAAAAGTGCATCATTTTGAGTGTCTAGTGAAAAATTAGTATTAGCTACCCAAGAGCTGCCCGCTTCAGTGTCATTCTCCATGAGTTGTGCTACATCTATTTGTTCTAAAACAAATTAATCAAGACATGGTCTTGGCTGTTCTTCAGCTTGCCTTTCATCACCTGCATTTAAAAGAGGAAATGAAGGTAAGACTAGAGTTTGGGGATTTTTTTTCCCTATAGCTTGCATCATTATGCAGCTGAGAGTGATTGAGCTCATGCATGTACAGTCAGCAAGCAGAACGGAACTGCTGAGCACCCACAAATACTGCTGAAATCAATAGGAACTGCAGACACATTGTGACTTTGAGAAACAGCTCATCCTTCTTCAGGATCCTACTTATAGGTAGAAAGGCTTATTCCGAAGCTGCATAAGAAGAGGTCGGTACTGGTGAAGCTTTTTCTGTTTTGTTTTATTTCCAGAACACAAAATCAGGCACACTGTGCCAGGCAGGCCAAGTCCCAGGGCAGGGTGAGCAGGAAAGAAGAAAACCTCTGTTTGATGAGTAGAGCTCAGATGGATCCCTGAAACCATTTGTGCACATAGGCAACAGACCCACAACCAGAAGAGTTATTCTGTGAGCAACACACCACTGAATACTGCAAATTAAGAGGCCCAGCTGAGGTTCCTGATGAGAACAATCCTCCTGTTATGTGCTTGCATGCACCAATCCAGCTGAGATGAGTGTGGAGCATTTGGTATTCAAGGAAGATGAAATGAAGATTTCCTATCAAGAGCATTTTAAAGCTTGTCCTTATTCCATCTTCTGTTAAGCACTGCCATCAGAAGGCCATGAGTGGTGCGTAGTGGTCATAGCATGGGAGTCACAAGCATTTTCAAAGTCCAAAAGCCAGGCTGTACAGCCTATCTGCCTTAATCATTACTACTAGAGGTTGAGATGTCTCAGTATTGGCTAGACGAGTGCAAAAAAGGCTATGTGACTTGCTTAAGGAAAGGTCCTTGTCTTAGAGTAGAAGATCTGTAGTTAACACTGAAAAACATGTGGCATCCTCAAAGAAAGTGAAGGAGTCAAGAGGGCAGTCTAAGATCTGAAGAGACTACCTTGACCTTTTTCAGCTAGTTCTCCTGGGTTTGTATTCCATCCCTTTCCCAGCACAGGGCTTAACTGAGAGGCAGGAACACAAAATGCAGTAGATCCCCTAGACAGCACAAACAGCTAGTATATAGCTCGGGCAGTGGAAAGTGGCTGTCAAACAAAACCAAAAGGTGATCTTCATCAGTGTCCTCAAGATACTCTGTTGAGACAGAAGATGCAGAATCTGGAAATAAGTTCAAAAAGTTCTGAAGAGAAAGAAAACAAGAGGATAGACAATTGAGACCATCATCTGCAAAAAAAAGTCTAATGAGGAAATTTAGAGTAATTGAAATGTCATGATACTCAATCTGCCTTCTGTGTATTGCACACTATGGAAGACTGGAAATAAACATAGTCTCTTTATGTAGCGCAAAACTTCTAAGAGTTGTCCAGGAAACCTACAATACAAATAGGTATAAGGAACACCATTTGAAGGACAAGAAAAATATCTGGCTCATATAAAAAAATTTCAGATCACTAACTTTGAAAAGTATTTTTCTCCCCCATTTATTTTAAACCAGTATGTCCTGATGTGGGAAATTGTAATCTTACACATTGCAAAGTATTAGGCTATATGCAGAGGAGAGTGCAGTTGAAACTTTTGCTGCTTTGAATTTTTAAACATTAGAGCTGGAACATTATCAACAATCTCTTTTTTTGTTTCTTAAGACATCCAATTTCCCCTCATCCATGCATTCTTGCTGTTTCTCCGGAGTATTTTAGAAAACAAATGAAGATGTCAATATAGAAATGAGTATTACATCATTTCTTAAATTAAAAACCCAGGTAGTTCAACCTAGTGGCTCATTCTCACTCTTCTGTCATAGTGTCCTTGTCATACCGTTCCTTTGTCTCTGATTAACTTTAGTAATGTCCCCTATTTTCTTGCATCAGAATTTATAGATACGATTAATGTGCAGAACAAATGCATTTAGAAGTACACACCAGAGTATTCTGGAGTGATGTATTAAGATCCTTTGTGAAACATCTGACCAACTACTGTTTAATACTGAATATTTAAACTTGCCCTCATTTCATGAGTGAAGACAGCTTTTTCAGAAAAGTTGGTATTGGCTGCTTTTAGAGGAAAAACAGAGTAGATCCCCAAAAGACCCTACTGGAAAGACAACCTGTGTCAGGGAGCAGCAAAAGCCAGTGGTTCCCCATGAGGAGGGGAGACAGCAGGGCCCATCAGTCAGTGCCTGTCCCACCACCTCAGCCAGGAGCAAGGAAGATGGGGAGCATCACGGAACCCTCAGCACTGGGCACCTCACTGGGGACGAGGATGGGCTGGGATGCGGGCCCAGCTCAGTGGGGCCCATGGTTGGGCAGGGAAGGAGCAAGCTGGACACCAGCACTGCTGTGACATCTCTGGGGCAGGGCTGGGCATGGACAGTCAAGGCTGGTGGCACCGCTAGGGCCATCACAACTTGCACAACACGATCAGCAAGAGCTGTAAACATGAGCACATGACAGTTCTTGGTTTGAATCTTTCAAGTTTCACAGTCACCTAATAAAATTTTACCTGCTACTTGTAAACCTTGTAACATCTAGTTAAAGGTCTTCATGTTTATTTCTTTTTGAGTATCAATGTACTCTTCAAGTGCATGAATTTTTAATGGCTTCACTGAAAGACAATGTCTTATTCCAGACTAGAAGTAGAAAAACAGCTGTAAGAAGGAATATATTGGTTGCTGAATGAGGCAGGTGATTTAGCAACAACAGACACAAATAAGGCCAAGGTATACAATGTCATCTTTGCCTCAGACCTCACCACGGTCTACCACACCTCTTCATTAGAGAAAGGGGTCATTGAGAACTACCAGCAGTGCATGAGGACTCAGTTAGGGATTACTTGAGAGAATTCAACTCACACAAGTCCATAGGATCCAACAGGCTGTACCCAAGAGTGCGGAGAGAGATGGCTGCCATCGTTGCAATGTTGCTTACTATTATATGTGAAAGTTCATGGAGATCAAGTGGTCCCACGCAACTGGAGAAGGGTAAATGTTGTATCCATCTTCAGAAAAACCCAAAAGGTAAACTCAGGGAACTCTAAGTCTCACTTTGATTGCTGGTAAAAATCACAAAGCAAGTCTTTTTCAAGCATGTTTCTGGGCACAAGAAGTAGATAAGGTGACTGGCAACAGTCAGCACAGATTTACTAAGCACAGGTTGTTGTCTAGGATAAAATTAACAGATTTGTGGATGAAGGGAGTGGCTGTCATTTACCTTCAACTTTAGAAATATGCTAGACAGTCTCACAATATTCTTGTGTGCAAGTTATGATGTTATCATCTGGATTGGTAGACAACTAGATGGGAGAAAACTGCTTGGATGATCAGTCTCAGAAGACAGTAGATAGCCCATCATGCTGTATCTGGAGGCTAGTAACAAGTGGAATATCGTAGACATCTATCCTGGGACCTGTTCTTTCTAATATATTTACCAAAGACTTAGAGGAAAGTGGTGGCATGCACTTTTATCAAGTTTGCAGATGACATCAGACTAGGAGAAACAGCTGATATGCTTAAGAGCAGGATTTCTGTCAAAAGAGATCTAGACAGACTGGAGGAATGGGCCAGCAGGAATGTCATGAATTTCCACAAGGATAAATTCAAAGTCCTGCACCTGGGAAGGACTAAGCCCTTGCAACAAAGCAGACAGGGAAATGACTGGCTAGGGAACAGCTGTACTGAAAAGGACCTCAGGCAGACAGCCAGCAGTGTGCCTTGGCAACAAAAAAAAGTCTTGGTATCCTAGGTTGTATTATCAGGAGCTATTATCATAGCTAGTAGATAAAAGCACTTGACAGACCACATCTCAAATACTGCATCCAGTTCTTCCCCACCAATACAAGACAGATGTTGATAAACTGGAGCAACTTCAGCAGAGTTCAGTGGAGAGCTACCAAGACAGTCAGGGGTCTGGAGCATTTGCCCTGTTACTAGAGGCTGACAAGAAGGCTTCAGAGGAATCTGGTTGTAGCCTGCTAATATCTACATGGAGAGATAATGGATCCAGATTCTTTATAAGTGATGCATGATGGGAAGAAAAGAAACAGGAAGCATGAGTCGAAATGAGAAATTGAGACTAGCTAAAGGGAACATTTTTTCACTGTGAAGACAGATAAGCATTGGAACAGGTTACTCAGAAGGTCTGTGCAGTGTTCTTCCTTGGAGATTTTCAAGACAGGAGTGGATAAAGCCATAAGCAACATGGTTTGTCCTCATAACTGATCCTGCTTTGAACATGAGGTTAGAGACCTGTTTAGGTCGCTTCCAAACTGAACTATCCTATGATGCTATGACTATATTGTCTGTCTAGTATAGAAGATCTCAAAATCTCTGTACGTCAAGGCCTTGGACTTCTTGCAAGTACTGTCATGAGACAGTCCTATGATTCTTTTCCAGGATATGCTACATCATACACCCCCCTGACCAGCTGGAAATCACAGCTGAATCACAGTATCACAAAAATGTCGAGGTTGGAAGGGACCTTTCAAGATGTCTGGTCCAATCCTTCTGCTCAAGCTGGGTCAGCTAGAATAGGTTGCCCAGAAAAAGCAATACATACAGAGAAATTTTTCACTCACACCGTCATTAAAGTCCTCTCCTCTCTGAAAACCCTTGTATAAAAAAAAAAAAAAACAAAAGCCATGGCATGCAGTGACTTCTTCACCTGCAATTACCAACACAGAAACCAATCCATCTTCTCCTCTGAAAAGCAGCAAAAATGTACTAAGTGCTCCTAGAACAAACTTGGAGAAGTCCCAGGACTGTGCAAGTCTGACAGAAGACGACTGAAGCAAAGACAGATATTTCCTGCAAAAACAAAATGGACTTGGTCTCTCCAATTTCTGATTTAAATTATCCAAGCCAGCTTTTGGGAGCTTACTTTCTTTTAAGTCATTTAAACTTAACTGCAACATACGTAGGTAAAGTTGAGAACCAAATCCTTCATAGAGCAACCAGAAATAGTGCTGCAGACCCCTAAGTTGGAATTGTCAAACGCTGTAGTATCAGAGTAGATCAGGACTCTGTTGGAATTGATATGTGACCTAGGACTTGATAAGCACTTGTGCAGTCATCTTCATATATTCTGAATTATAGTTTCTGCTCACCTTAATATATAGGAGAAAGTAAGAAAGCAATTAACTAAACAATATGGAGGCAGGACTAAGGAGTTTCTCTACAGTTATTTGAGAAGGTGAATTTTAAATATTCTAAAGAATAAAATAATAAATTGCTAGATACTCAGACAGTATATTTCTCCCTCAAAAGGGGTTACACTTTCTCACCTCAAGTGCCCAATAATTTATTTAGGAACTGAACAACTTTTAATTTCATGATCTCTAAGTCAAAATTTCAACCAAAATAGAGAAAGCTATCATTGTTTTTATTAAAGATCGGGAGATTTACTGGTTCGCTTTCATAACTCAGGGTCTGCAACTATAAATTAGATGTCAATGAATTCTTCTGGACCTACTATGTAACATAATGTTTCCTAAGTGAATTATAAATATAGACTTTATAATAGTTCCAGGACTCTCTTCCAAGGTAGAGAAGTTTCTTTAGTTGTCACTATATTCCTGGAAAAATCTTACCTTAGCCAAACAAAGGCTAATCTCTAGCATTTATGGAGTTATCTCTCCTCCTCATTAAAATAGAAGCTATCTGTACCAATAAAGCAGGTTATCACTGTTTCTCTCCTCTGGAGATGAAATACCTCTGCTGCTGCCAGTAGAATATTGAGTTTATATGCCTTTGTCTCAAAGAGAATGTATTTTTTCTCCACTAACTCATATCAAGATAAAAGTGAATTAATTTTCGAGAACATGAAGGACAAAAAGTTAATCAGGAAGAGTCAGCAGGGATTTACCAGGTGCAAATCATGCTTCACTAACCTGATTCACTTCTATGATGAAATGACCAGCTGTATGGATCAGGGGAGGCCAGTGGATATGATACACCTTGGCTTTCATAAGGTTTTTGCCACAATCTCCCACAACACTGATTTGGAAGCTGAGAAACTATGGGCTGGCTGGACCGTTAGATATGTTGAAAATTGGCTGGACATTGGGCTCATCAGTCAATGGCTCAAAGTCCAATTGGCAGTCAATAACACGAAGAGAATCACGGAGGTGCTTCTGGGTCTGACATCATTCCTTATCTTCATCAGCAACCTGGATTATGTGGAAGATCGCACTTACCAGAAAATGTGAGGACAGTAATAAATGGAGGGAAAGTTCATACATTTGGTGGTAGACTTTAATTCACAGCAGTCTTGAGAAACTTGTGGACTAGGCCAACAGGAATTTCCTGAAGCTAAGTAAAGAGAATTGCAAAGCTCTGCACCTGATGAAGAATAACCTCACGCACAAGTACAGCTGGAAACTGGCTGGCTGAGTCACGGCCCTGCTGAAGGGACCAGGAGCCATGATCAATGCCAACATGAATACGACCCATGGTGCAATCTCGCTATGAAGGTGGCAAGCCAATACTGGGCTACATTAAGAAAAGTGTAGCCATCAGGTCAAGGGAGTTACGGTGTTGAAGAGGCTATATCTGGAAAGCTGTGTTCAGTTTGGGGCTCTGCAATTCATGAAGGGTGCTTTGAAGTTGAAGAGAGTCCAGTGGAAGTCTATAAAGGTGGACAATACTTGACATATTAGAAGAGATTGAGAGAGCTGGGCTTGTTTAGTCTGGCAAAGAGGGTGATCTAATAACAGCCTACAGCTGCTTGAAAGGTAGATACACTGAAAATGGAGATAATCTCTTACCAGATATGGCTGATGGCAAAACAAGGGGCAACAGGAGTAGTTGTACTTAGGAAGATTAATGGACATTAGGAAAAATTTCTTCACTAGACAGATAGTTTGGAACTGGAATATATTATTCACTCTAGTGGAATCTCCATCCTTAGAGGTTTTCAAGATTCGCTAGACAAAACCACATCTGACTTGATCTAGAATTGCTAACAGCAGAAGGATGGACTAGATGGCCTCCAGGGATCACTTCCAAATAAAAGTTTAATGATTCTGTGAAAAATCTGTGAAATAAATCACATTGGCCAGCGCAACACAATTTTTACAGTAATGCTTAGAATGGTTATGAAATATGCCCTTTGTTCATGAAGCATCTTGGATAAGTGTAACCACATTAGATAAAGGACTAATCCAAAATGGCAGGATCTCCCTTTACATTACCTACATGAAGAAACAATGTTAATGCTTTTGGACAATACTTCACCTGTTTAGGAACTGCATGCATCTACTGAATTACAAATCAACACCAAAAGGCAATTTTTGACAGGCAGAACGTGGCCTAGACTTTCATCAGAAAACAGCATGAAATGCTATTCCCTCTCTACACGTTTAGATATATTAAACATTTTTTTATATGTATAAACACGGCATGTTCAACACAAGAGTGCCAAAAGTGTCCAGCATTTGCTCAGACAAAAGGATCGTGAACACTATTCCTCAAATTTTTGGCAGGTCTCTCTGCCGTGCAAATGTTTTTTACTTCTTTTAAATGAAGATGAAAATAGCCTGCCACAAAAAAAAAAAAAATAAGAATTAATAAACTGAAAATTAAAAAAGTTAATTTAAATCAGTAAGAAGGTAACAAGATACTGAGTTTTGCTCATGTTTTTCAATACAAGTATGGCACAGTGTTGCATTTCCACTGCCAAGTAACAAACACGTACCACCGAATTTGGTTTCTGCTTCCTGTCTACAAAGGAAACCCCTGGATATGATGTCTGCCCTGGCAAATTGTCTGTTAAAAAGCCTGCCTCCTACCATGCACATTATTTAATATCTGCATACTCCAGTATCATGCCAAATGCAGAAGTAGTGCTGCATATTATTAGTTAGTGATTTCAAATAACAGAAAAATAGAAATTTATTTGTAAACTGTATTAATTGGTGGGATCCACGTTATGTCCTTCAGCAAAACAGTTTTCTTTTTTAATCATTGCACTAAAATCGAATCACTCATCTTTAACAAAGCCAATGAACTACTTTGTACTGTTGCTGCACCCATTTAGTCTTACTGAGTTCAGTGGTATATCTAGCTACATACTGAGAGCATACAGAGATAAAAAAGCCAATTTGTAGTAAAATAATAAAATACAAAAATGTCTCAGGGACAAATCCTGGGAATTCACAGAGAATACTCGGAACTGGTAAAAATAAACTGAATTTACTGCATATGTCTATATTAATAAATTAAAGACAGGCAGGGCAAGGGCTCAGATACCAGCCTACACTCATCATAACACTTAATTGCGAACATGTATACTCCATCAACAGTTGGCAATTAGTACTCTCCCAGGCAGTGGGAGATTAAGTACAGTCTGCAGAATAAGACAGGCCAATGACTGTGCACTGTGGATTCATAAATACATTATGGTCCATTTAATTTTCTACCACGGGCACAACCCGCAAGCAAGCCTGCAAGACAGCTGCTAAGGACAAGCATCAGCACTGCACTCTCCCATACCCCAAAATCAGAATGATGGATGTCAAAACCACAGACAGTATCGGGTAGCACCAATGCAACTAGTTTTTGTCCTTACTCCAGAATTAGTTCTCCAATTCTCTTCATTCTTCAGCATACATTCACTATGACACTTTACCACTTCTTTAAGGATCAAAGGGTATGTCTGGCATTCATTACTGTAACCACTACTCTTGTAGGCATTCTTGACAAATTCAAAATGCAGAGCTTGGATATTGCTGACAATGCAGCCACAGCAAGAAAGATCCAACCCCAGGCCGATGGGTAGAGTTTTTAACCAGCTTCCATTGTGGCTTTTCTGCTGTAGTTATAATGTTGACAGTACCTGAGCTAAGCAGCTTCTAACTAGCTCAACTTGTTCAGTCCAACTACAGCTGCTGTAAAACAGACACACCAGAAAGTCCAGGACTTGGAAGCCATGGTAATCTTCAAAAGTTTCTCTCGGCTACTGACCAGCCCTGGAGTCCAGGCTGGTTGGAGCTCATGGGTAGACATGCACAAAACGGCCCCCATCCTGCTCCTGCCAACCAGAAGCTGGGGTCATGTACAGGCCCCAGCAGGGCTGACAGAGATCCCCAGTAGCATCTCCCCGGGGCCCAGACTGTACCCAAACACTGAGCACACCCAGGGTCTCAGTACCACAAGTGCACAGGCTGGGGCAAGATTCCCCCTTCTACCACACCAGAGGATTATTCTCCAGCAATGCTGGGCAGAGGTAAACTAGATTTAAAAGTGTCCATATGCAGTCATACAACCTCATCAGGAAAGGCATTGAATGGCCTCCCAAAGCAGAGCATCCAGAACAGAATGGTGTACCTTAAAAAGTATTGCAGTACCCCCACCTAAATCCAGTATGCCTCGGCAGGTCCGAGTAGCAACAGAATAAAGGCAAATTTTGCCCAGGATATTGATATGAATGCACCACTCATTGATGATATTTCCATAACAGTAACAGAAAAATGCTTCATGCTGTATAGTCACATCATACAAGTGAAATTCAGTAGGTGGTACACTACTCAGTTAACTGCCTCAAAAAAATCTAACCCTGTTAGCATTTTTACATCTAGTTCTAAACACTCTAAAGAGCTTACAGAGTGATGCTTACTTCAATAAACCATCTCCTGTAGTTCTGACACTAAAGTTTTTATTACTTTCATGTAAGCAGATAAAAACAAGTTCAGCTGCTGAGTTATGAGAACAGCAATAATGCCCTATTTCTTGATTTTCCTTCCAATAAAATAAAAATATTGTCATTCCATGCAAAAATGGGAAAAAATGCCACACACCTAGGATTATAATTGGTATCATCACACTTCTATGAAACAGGATCTTAACTAGCAGAGGCTACTCAAGAGTCCTGCTTACAATATTAAAAAAAAAAAAAAGCTCCATTTCACTCAGTGGAGATTGGTATTTACTTCATAAAAAAATCCTCCTATTTAAGCTGACATGAAACTATTTTGTTAAGGCTTAAACAGCTGTCCTAGTAAAACATTAGCTTCTCAATTGGATTAAGTGATTTGACTTACAATAAGTGGGAGGAACAGTTTAATTAGCACTATTGAATATACTCTGCACCAGACTAGGTTTTCTTCTCGGCATCAGGCAGAACTCGTTAAAAAAAGAGAACTCAACCTTTTGCTCATAATTAGCTTTGAAACACCAGCACTTGAGACAATTTTCTAATTGCAGAAAGGGAACTGCATAAAGCTACCATTCAAACACATTTATTAGTTTAGTTTTACTTTCTGCTCAGCCTTCCAAAACTAATTATTTAACACTGAGGTTAGAAAACTGGAGAGTCAGCCTCAAGAGGGATGGGGCAGAAGGTTTCCTGAAAAAATAGCATTTGCGCATTGAAGGAGAAGGAATATTCTAAAAGATAACTTTTGTGAAATTGCATAAGAAAAAAGGCCCTCCAAACAAACCCTGCAAAGGGCATTGACTTCAGCATTGTTTTTGTCTTCACACAAATGTCTTAGAAGATTGGACAGATGAAATTACATGGCAGATGAAATTCACTGTTGATAAATGTAAAATTATGCATATGGAAAAAGAGGTTTGGCATAGAATAACAGGCTCTGAGCTGACCATAACTATCCAGAAAACACAACTCTGACTTGCTCTATGCCAGACAGTAGCAGCCATGAAAGCAATCACTGAGATCACTTCTGATAAAAATAACAACCACATACATGGATAGAACCATGAAGATAGGGTTTCCTGCTCTGTATTTATTACCTAGAAGACATGCTCTGACCTCACAATACACACATAGCAATGCGCATAAAAGATACCCAATGGAGCCACCATTTTAAATTAAACATAGACTTTGTGACTGAGGAAACTACTTTCACACAAGGTAATTCATCACCATCTAAATGGCCAGCATAAGGTTCATACATTGATGTTCCTGCTAGATACCCTTAACCAGCATGGTATCTAGAGGAAAGCGCACTAGTTACTATAGTAACCATGTTAACAAAATATTTTCCATTGCAGGAAGTGATCCTTAAACCAAGTTTAAGACTTGCTTTGGCTATGCTTAAAGCACAGCCAAAGATTAAACTAAGCAGTCTTAATAGAACAGAAAGGACCTCAGCAGCATGTCTCAGAGGATCCTCAGCATCTCTAAGTCTGTAGGTTGTCCAGTGAGTGATCTCAGTGTTTTCATGCCTGCAAAAATGATTTCCCTTGCTTAATCCAGCAAATCTCTATCCTACTGTCATCCCACTGTGCAGATCTTCACAAACACCACTTACCTTTACTACAGCTGCCTCATGGATGGGAGGCCACTATTAAGAAATGTACAGGCATCTTCTAAAAGGCCACTTCCTCTCCACTAACTTGCTTTGATAGCATCTCGAACTATAAATTTATTGACAATCAAGTCTTGTTTCATTGCATAACTTGAACTATTGGTTTCTTGATAACAGAAAGAAATAAGTTAGTATGTAACGTTCACTACCAGGTGCTGCAGAATCCTGCAAATTTTTAAAGGTTATCACTTTCTTTAATGAACAACAAAGCCAGTCTACATGTCTAAATTAGGCTTCAGTACTGACAGCAGTGTTCATTACATTTAATAGCTGTGGTAATATTACTGTTTACAATTACCAAGAATGTTTAATCAACTACTTTCATGTAAGCATCAATAACAGAGATGGGCAAGGGCATCACAGAAAATGCCTCTCCTATTTAAAGCTTCAAGCAGAGTTAGCTGTGATAGCTAAGCATCCTGCAGTAGGGAAAACACTGAACAGTAACAAGAAGCATGGAGACTGAAGAAAGAGTCAGCACTGTGGCTGGATGAAATCAATTCAAATCCTCAGCTACTGTCTCGCCAGAGCGCTGCACAGGAATCCCATCACACAACAAAGCACTGCCCAAAACCCCCACAAATTATATCTCATATGTCACCTGTCCAAAATCAGCACAAGACAACAGTTATCTCTAACAATATACTACTTAAATTTGAGCAAAGAATTCTGTCTGCCTTAGATAATTAGACTGAATTTATATTTTTCATCTCATTAATTCTAGTTTTTCTTTACCATGTCTTTCATACAAACCCCAAGCAATCCATTCATAAAACAAGAATAACTATACTATCCCATGACAAGAGTCTCAGATTTGCCTGGTAAAAATTACTAGACACAAAGCCTATGGCTTGATGGTATTTTCACTTAGTTTAGCATATCTTTCCTTTAATTTCATGGCTGAATGGGCTGAAAGACTTCCTCATTCAGATCAACATAACCAACACCAGAAGCAGACTTCTTCTCCTCAGAAACAGACTTGGAATGACTTAAGCTAGGCCTAAGCTTTTGATATCCTTCTCAGAGACAGATTTAAGAATTCAAACCAAAGAAAAGCACAGGAAGATTACTCTGTATCACTGAGGAGAGTAAGATTTGCTCTTAGAGGAAATACAGAGTAAATGCAATTTAAGAACCCCTAAATATAAAAAAAAATAGATAATGTGTTATGACAAAAGCATGGGAATTATATCTAGAAAAACGCACTTTTAACAGCTGCAATTCAATTATTATGAAGTAGCTTAAGGCAAGGCTTGAATATAAATGGAAAGAAACAAGATTAAAATCTAAATCATAAAAATTACTCTATTTTATGATGTTTCACCAGAATTATATCTAGCAAAATACATAGTTTCACAAGCATAATTCATATGAAGATTCACTCTACGAATTTAACCACAAAAAGCCTTATGGTAAACCCTAAATAAAACTCTCTATTTTAAATTCAAGATTATCTGTAGCACCAAAGTGATTAAACACGAATACGATTCATAATTGTTTAAGGAAGAAATCTGTATAGGATTAATACAAGAAACACATTTCGAATGTTCAAATCTTTCATCAATGAGTCGGTGCACTGCTATCCCTCAGAGCAGCATGCACAGGAACAATATTCCATATGAATAGAACTGTTATTAAATGGCTATCACTATTAGGGGAAAAAAAAAATATTGTTTTCTCTCAAATATGTGTCCCTTCTCCCCTACAAAAGAGTAAAGACACAGAGAAAAACATTTGCAATAAGTTAAAACCCCAGATGCATCTAAAAATAATTATATGAATCTTCCAACATGTACAGGCCCAAAGGACTTCCTAGTTCCGAGGTAGCTCAGAAAAACATCTTTTTCTTGATTAACCTCTTGCAGGGTAAAGAATACTAAATGCCTGAGAGGCAATCAAGCTTTAATTTATTTGGGCACCACTTTCTGACAATCTTAAAGAACTTTTCTACTCAAGACATAAAAGTATCTAGTAAGTAGTGGAGTTTCTAAATCTTCTTATTCTTCCTTTTATTGCTTTTTAAACCCCTTCACCTCTCCCAGGACCTTTCCCCACGCTACCTGATATAGAGGGCATTTGTTCACATCAGTGGGCTGTGGGTCAGGCTCTTCATCACATGACCACCTAATGTAAATATTCACCACAAAAAAATGGTGCAAAAATACTGAGCCTCATTTTCCTCTTCCTAATTCCTTCTTCTCTTTGTAATCACACCAGTACTGTAAATCAGACCAGCAGACAGAAGCTCTCCCTGCCTGCTGCTCCAGCAGAATTGGGAAGTGGGGGTGCAGCTGCCTGGGAGATGCATGGGGTCTGTGGATGCGGGGATGTGCTTTATGGATTACTTGCTTTAGCATGATGGAGATGGACTTTCTGCAAGCAGACGTGTGCTTGTCCTCTGGTGGAACTGGTGCAAACACCCCCTTCTCCACCGCAGCAGCAGCTCCCTGCACAAAATGATTAAAGTGCTTGCGTCTACTTGGACGGGTGAAATACAATCTCACAATCTCAGGGGGTTGCTGGGCTTTGGCGTTGGGGTGGCCTTGGCAGAGGCATTGCTAAGGCTGCTGCCAACATGGGCACTGCAAACCATGGCTGACAGTAGGGAGGCAGGCCTGCCCCGGGGGCTTCTGCCTGCAAGAGTCCGAAGGTGGGACGTCCCAGCCCACGTGGAAAAGTTGCAAAACGTGATGGAGAGGCATAAGCAGCATGCTGGAGGCCAGCCAAGGTTTGACTGTTGTGCACCAGTACAAGGAAGAGGGACAAAGGGGTGAACCTCTCGTTGCCTGCTGCTCCAGCAGGCTCTGGAAGTGTGGGAGCAGCTGCCTGTGGAGATATATGGACACTGCTGAGGCCAGGAGGTGCTTCAGCCTTTTGCTTAGTTGGTGCGGTTGTCATGGCTGGAGACGCCTGCATGTCCCCTGCAGGCTGGCTATCTGGGCTTCAAGAGGGCTGCCTTCCATCCATCTTTGCATCCTGCCCCAGTGCAGCTGGGGCTCTCCGCTTGAGGCCAGCTCTTCTCTCGCACCTCTCCAGCTGGTGGGGATGCTTTCAGTTGAAGCTGGGGTTATATTAGTAGAGCAAGTAAAAAAAGAAAGGAGAAGAGCTACTTGCCACTGTGTAGACTAGAAAACCCCAAGCTACAAGAACTAAGACTTTGAAATGCAAAAGACAAACATTGACATTGAAAAGGACTCTCAGGGGTGTTAGAAAACCAAAGCTTAGCCTAACATGTTACTAGATGGTTCTGTTAAGCCATCAACACCCCTGGGTTTTTGCTGTCTGGGAGCAGAGCAGTGTAGAATTTTCAAAAGCAAAAGAACTGCTTTCAAAAGCCAAGTGCCACTACTTATCAGCCACTTGAGCGTGGAACAAGCACACAGGTAACACTAAGATCCTTAAATGTATCTACTCGGCATTCAGCAGTGTCGCGTTAAAAGGGGAAAAGGAGTCTGATAATTGGAAAAAGGAAAGCCCTCCCATTGAGTCACGAGGTTCAGAGCAGACCCCCTTTCATTCTAAACTCTCTCTGAGAGGAGTCTAGGTGCGGCTGGATCTACTGCTGGTCTCAGACTTGGTCAACGGTTTATGCAAAGAGCAGCTGCAAGTACGTAGGAAGAAAGCTCTGCTAGGCCTACAAGAAGGTTGTCCAAAGCACAGGGAAACTGTTGGATAAAAAGAGGAGGATAATTCATCCAGTCTTCATCTTCTTCAAGTGGTATAAACATATGGAAGAAAACAACAGGAAGAAAAGCTTTTCTGAACAATCAGAAAGAAAGAAGAAAGGAAAACTATTAGGCAGAGATGTGACAGGATCAGCACCATCTTACACCTTTTCACTATGGTAATAAAATGCAGAAGCATCATCTCCAGCAGAGACAATCTCCTGACATGTCCTCCTCTAAAACAGCAAAGGTGTCACTGCCTAGCACAAGGCAGGAGCCAGGGCCAACCTGTTTCTTCTAACTCCTTTCCACCACAGACAGGGACAGAAAATATTAACCTTTTCTAAGGAAGGGAGCTAAGCAAAGGTTTGAAGTATATTCTGGTTTACTTGCTTCCAGGAAAGTATATATTTCAATACAAAATTACTTAAAATATTTTAATGTAGTATGCATACTGGGTACCTGCTGTGTACAATTTGTATCTGTAAAATATTATCAACTGTAACGTTTTCATTACAATCCTGCATTTGCCTGAAATCTCTGCAGGTTGATCAAAAACCTGTGGGGAATAGAACTGCCCAGCCTTTCTTCTCCTGGGGAATCTCCTCTTTCTTCTCCCATCTCTTGCTTTTGATGGCATTTGATTGACAGTGCATCTCAAGTGTGTCTACACCAATGCATGTAGAATGGGCAATAAACAGGAGGAGCTGGAAGCCATTATACAGCCGGATGGCTACGACTTGGTCGCCATCACAGAAACGTGGTGGGACAACTCGCGTGACTGGCATGCTGTCATGGATGGCTACAAACTCTTTAGGAAAGACAGGCCAACAAGGAGAGGTGGGGGAGTTGCTCTATATGTGAGGGAGCAACTGGAATGCATTGAGCTTGGCCTGGGGGCAAATGAGGAACGAGTTGAAAGCTTGTGGGTTAGAATTAAGGGACAGGCTCATAAGG
>Ga0065711_1004398_pt1 | contig 41447 bp, 53 predicted proteins | sample Hoacrofraction12_FD_59098 | JGI IMG/M metagenome (GOLD analysis project Ga0065711, IMG submission 59098) | Hoatzin crop microbial communities from Cojedes, Venezuela - Epithelial fraction 12 v2 (version 2) | ecosystem: Host-associated > Birds > Digestive system > Esophagus > Crop | place...
TTTTTTTTTTTTTTTTTTTTTTTTTTTTTTTTTATTGTAAGGACTCGAATCCAGCAGTGTGATAAATGCATCCGAGCTACAATTAGGAAGATATATAGCATCAGAACGCGAAGGTCTGGGCAGCGTGGTGAAACGCGGGCTCTCCAGAGCCCCAGCTATGTTTCCCATTATGTAACCCTGGTCATGGGCAGACAGCCAGACTCCAAATGAAAAAGAGACTCTGGCTTGGCACCGTTTCTATTTTCCTATCCTCATTCGGGGTCAGCGCAGTGTCATACAGCTGCAGAGAAAGCTCCGGGGATTAAACCTGGGAAAGACTCCAAGACCAGGACCCGGGTTCAAGTACCAGCTGAAAGCAATAAACCAACTGCCACAGCTGGGCTGAGTTTAGACGTTCTCAAAGTCCCCCAGCTCTCCTCCCTTACTAACAACGAGCGATGGCGAACATGGCGAACGCAGCGGGAGCGGAGGCCTCGGGACGTATAGCCCCAGCAGCCCGGGCCCTCGGCTCTGGCAGAGCCTTGACAAGCTGCCCCGCTGGCCCCGAGCCCAGGCCGTCATTCTGGCAGCGGCACTGGCCCCGGACGAGCTGCGCTTTGATGCAAGCTCTGGGCCAGGCCTTTGCTCCGAGCGGGCTGCCAGGTGGGTACAGGGCCTGGTTTTTCCAGAAGCTTTAGCACATTCATGGCGTCCTTGCCATTTGCCTTGCCTGTGCTTCAGGGTTTTTTTTACTGTCCCTTTTCCACGCCCACACCATCACGAGACGAGGGGCACTGAAAGTGATGGCTGCGGAGTGCTGGGAGGCGGTTCCAGCGTGTCCAAACAGCTTCTCCACTGGCACCAGTGGGGACCCCACAGCACGTCCCACCACCACGGGGCACAAAGCACGCGTGAAAGGGCTCAGGCCCCTTACTCAGTTCTGTGACTTGGCATCTGCACTTGCTCCTCACATGCTCTGAGCTCACCCTGCCCATAAACCTTGGCTTACTCCAACACGCCTGCTGCTCTGACCCATGTTTTACTTCTAAACTTCTTTGAAGCTGCTCCTATCTAAGCCCCGGACTTGGTGACTCTACCTGGTTACTGAGCAGCCCCAGGCCAGACAGCAGGCTTGCGTCAACAGAGGGCTGACACACCACCCAGGGTTCCCGTTTTCCTTTCCCACATCCAGGGAAAACGTTTCAGGTCCCAAGTAGTGTCCAAGAGCGGAGCTGACTGCCTGCTACTCATCGCTGCCCGCACCTCCAGGGAAGCTCAGCGGCTTCTGTCCCAGAGTCCCGGACCACCAACACCCGGCCACACGATGCTGGGTCCACACAAGAGGTCCGGGCTGAAGAAGCAGCCCATCTCCTCGCTGTGGATAAGACAGATGCTCCTGGTGAGCCAAAGAGCACCAGGGCGGAGGAGCTGGGAGCCAACATGAGGAAGGCTGCCCATGCCCCAGAGCAAGCGATGGAACAAGAGGGGCTGCTCAGCCATCCTCCGCAGAGAGGGGCGAGGTGGGGAAGCGGTTGGGTCAAGATGAAGACTCTTGGTTCCTCCACCCAGAAGACCAGGACCTTGCAGAGCAGAGCCCCCCAAGCCATACCCACCGCTCCGCAGAGACCTACGCGCCATCACACCTCGGGACGGGCTGCCACCACTGCCTCCTCCCACCCCAACGGGCAAGCACCTGCTCCGGCAGCCCGGCGGGACACAGCCCCGCGCCTCGCCGGGGCGGGAGGCAGCTCATCCCGGGGAAGGCGCCGAGCGCCGGCTGCGCAAACCCAATCAGAAATTCCATCTCAAGGCTGCCCGTCGCCAAGGGCTCAGCGGCTCCCTGCGCCGGCAGCGCAAGGGGAAGGGGGGATTGGTGCGCGCGGGCTCACGTGACGGATCCCAGTTTGAGTTCCTGCCCAAAGATGGGCAGCAGTTCACATGAGCAGGCAGCGGTCCCACACCGAGCAGCCGACAAACAGAAAACAGACTCCATCTCCACAAAATGAGGCCCAGAACTTCCTGTGTGAGATTTCCATTTCCTCAGCCAAATGAAAAAGAACTGGAGTAAGAGGCAATAAACTAGGAGAGCAGGACTGGACCTGATGCACGGAGCGGGGACCCATTAATGGTTAAGCCACTTTGCTGGATTACTCTTAATGCGCCTTCCCATCACCCTGGGTTCTGGCTCCTTTGGATTAACAATAAGACGTGATTTCAGGCTCTGGATCCGGAGTACCGGAGGCAGATGGAAAATCCTGCGGGAAAGCAGCTACGGAGCATGCTCAGACACCGTTTCGCATACTCCATACTTGGCTCCTTCACTCAATTTTCTGTCCAAAAATATGCAAATTGCCTAGTCCGCATTATGGACTAATGGGCTGGAATCGGCCAGTTTAGAAAATTAACCCTTTTGTGTGTTGCAGGGGTAGAGACAAGCTCTTTCTGAAGCAGAAGGGAGGTGGCTTTTGGAGCTCCAGGAAGGTCCTGCCTGTTCAGCTGGCTGGGCCAGCAGAGCGCGTGAAGGAGACGTATCCCAGCAAATGCAGACGCTCACCCCAAGCAGAAGGTAAAAACCCAGCTCATGGGACATTTTCCAACAAGCAGAAGCAAAGGGTCCCCTCAGAGACACTTCAGCCCCACCCACGCATCAATGAAGAAGTCACTGTGTCACCAAGGGTGACAAGTGCCTCCTAAACATTCCCTGCGCAGTGAGCCTCTCCTGGGTGCTCAGGTCAGAGTGCCAGAGCCAGGAGTAAGCATGAGCGAGGGGGAAAGCTGCCCAGGGAGGGAGCGGACACCAAAAGACAGACCAGAGGATGCACGTACTGTTTGGGGAGCTCGAGCGAGGTTGGAGGAGGATTCCAGGTGTCCGGGTAGCCAAGCATCCAGTCCGACCAGACCTTCACACTGGGGAGCAGCTCCTTCAGGTCCTGGGGCAAGGCAGAGACCTTGATGTCATCCTCCTCATCCTCCTGCTCCATCTCTTGTGGCTGAACTGCAATACAAGAAGTGAGAGCTGAGCTCACCGCAGCTAGGAGCCAGGCTCTGGCAGGGACAGGGGATGCATGACACAGATCCCAACATCCCAGCCTCGGACACACCAGGGAACAGCCACAACCCACAGCAAGCGCACAGACAGATCTGTTCTCCCTGCACTGACTGGCCTGGGGGCAAGCTGGGACGTCTGCGATCCCTTTTATTGAGGGCAGTGGCATGCCAATGCACGGGTCACAGAGACAGGATCCCAAGGTCCCAGTTTTGGGAAGTATGCCCTGCGTCCATCCCTTTCTTCCAAACGTTTCTGCCTGCAAACATCAGGGGCTTTCCTGACAGGTGATCCAGCTGTAACGTGGGCAGAGCTTCGGCTGCCGGGGAGGAATCCAAGAGCCCCAACAGATGGGACGGGGTGTACAAAATAGCAGGGAATGAGGGCCCGAACCCCCCCAGGCTGTCTCGTGGGCAGCTGCGTGGATCCTGCCGGTACCCCCTTACCTTGCACGCATTCCCTCAGCAGGCTGGTGCACCTCCTCACCAAGAGTGCAAACATGGAGAGCCCCAGGGCCGTGGCCTGCTCCTGGATGACAGAGCGGCAGTCTTCGGAGACGCACTCTAGGAGACAGAGAGAGGGTTCAGTGCGGAGCAGGTCAGATGCTCCATCTTGCTTCGCCTTCGCAGCCTCCCCTTCTGCACCCCGCATGGAGCGGGGATCTCTGCAGAGGTGGGTGATTCTCCAGCTCGCACCTGCCCTGGACCCCATTGCTTCACGTAGTGGGGAAAAAAGGTGTCAAGGAGCCGCTCTGGAGCGGGAAGAGGCTCCACTCACACTGCCCGCCCCGTGCCCAACACGACCTTGCACGCTGAGCCAGCCCGACCTGAGCCAGCACTCAGGGCTCCCAGCACAGAAGCTGCTGCTTGGAGCCGATGCCTTCCCCTGAAGGAGGGGGATACGTTTAAGTGTTAAAAGGGTAATTAGCTGCATGTTTGATCTTTGTCCCTGCTGGAGTTTTAACCTCAGCAGCTGAGGAGGGGGTTCCTCCCATTAGTGCACCAGTCACACAACAGCTTGTCAAGAGAGCTTAATTGAAGCTGTTACTCAAGTAGATGCCACACGACCACAGCTCTTCCAAACAGAGCCGGCTCGGAGCAAGAGCAAATCCCCCCGGCACATCTACACCCAGCCAGAAACCACTTCTGAGGCTGCTGAGAGCAGCGGGGAGCTGGCTCGAGGGGACTGCCTGGAGCTGGGCGTGGGTTACAGTTAGCGAGGCCGAGAGCACCGTGGGGCACGCCGGGCTGCCCGTGCTCGCTCAGGCACCGCGCTGCTGGCTTGCAGATTTTTAAGCCTTACGGGCAGCCTCTGCCCTCTGAATCCCCTCTGCCCCCAATTCACACCCTCCCTTGAGATGTGGGGGGGAGCGGCTGGCCGGGGGCTCGCCTGGAGGGAGGCAGGGAAGCGCTGCGGGGGAGAGCGGAGCTGCTGCCCAGTGGGACGGGATCCACCCGCACCGCTCGGGGTTCTCCACCAGCCCGTGCCACTCGCTCTGCGCAGGCTGCTCTGCCGCAGCGCCTCGCCAGCTTGCACATCGCCCGCTGCAGGACCAGGGTTTCCAGCCCTCACTCTGCAGCCACCGTGAGAAAAGCTGCCGCAAGCCAGGCAAAGGATTTGCACAGAGAATGCAAACATGCAGGTACCGACTCCAGTCCGGTGCCCATGTGAGCAAAGCCCCACTGCTGGGACGGGGAGGGAGAGCCCCAAAGAGCCCCGTCTCCCAGGCACCTCCGTCGCAGACACGATCATCAGCTGCGTGCAGGCAAGGAGAAGGTGTTGGAAGCTGAACTCCCCTGATGTGGCAGACCAGGGATTCTGAGGAAAGGGCAAGAGGATTAAAGCAAGACATCGAGACCCCGTTCCAGCCGGGGCTAGCAAAATGCCTCAGGTGCAGAGAAGAAACATTTTTTTTTTTTAAAGTGTAAATTATTTCAGAGCAATGGGGTGGGAGGTTAAAAACAACCAGAAAAAGACTAAAACACACCTAGAAAATACAGGAAAAAATAGGAGGAAGATCTGTAGGCTTGATTTGGCCAGCTCTTACAGCTGCCAATGAGTTCAGCACCCAGCGGGGAGACCACTGAGGATAACCCAGGGTGGCACCAGAGGCGCCTGGTAGCTGAACGAGGGTGCTCTGCTCCCAGAGCCAGGGCTGAGTGGGTGCCGCAGAGCAATGGTAGGAAGTGCCATACTGCAGAGGCTGTCAGCTTTTGGAGGAAACATAAAACTAAAGATGTGACCACTCTGGGACAGTAAATCTCTTTCATGAAGCCTTTCCCACAATTAAGAGTGTCAGTCCCAGTGCTCTGGCCACAGTCCAGTTCAAGAAATTACAGTCGTCTTCCCTGTGCTCCCGCCTCCCCACACTCGGGCAAGATGCTGGACTCTCTTCACCTCCTGTCTTCAACGGGCACACGATAAGACCACGGCCATCGTGCTGCCGCACCTGAGTCTGGCAAGTCCCAGCTCTGGGCATTGCAGCAAGCACCCCTGCACGGCGGGTGGGCAGCACCCCTGGGACTCTGGGCACTGTGCTCAAGCCAGACTCGCAGTCACCCCCAGACTGGGCTGGTACAAAATCTAAGTCCTCACCCTCCAAAAAAGGCAAAGCTTAAAAGGCTTTCGTGATGCTGAGGGTCAGCACAGCCCTGACACGTTTCAGAGATCGGCTCCAAGCGCTGGAGCAGTGCTCTGTGGTGGTCACAGCCAAGCTTGGTGCCAGGGCCTCAGCCCCCCCACTGCCACCGGCAGCTCTTCTGGCAGGCTACAAGCTCCCCATACAACATTAAACACCCAAAAGAGAGCAAAAATGATTTTTGCGTGTGAGCTGTGGCAGGTACAGCCACCTGGGACCCGCTCTCTCAAGCTGAGCACTACAGCCCCATCCAACACCTCGTATTGCTACAGACGTGCACCACGTGCCCGTCGGCTCACACCCAGTTTACACACAGTCACTGTGCTTCGATGTACGGCAACGATGCCCAGCCCTGGTACAGCCTGCAAAGCTGCTCACTGTGCAGGTAAGAGGAACAGGACACCCGAATTTCAGGGTCGTTTCCCCACGGCTCCTGCTCAGCCACGGTGGGCATTGTCATCTCATCTTTACATTACACAAAACTCCTTCATCCTGAAAGTTCATTCCCCAGCCAAGCTTGTGAGCCTCATTTCAGGGAGGCTCCTCCAGCCCAGCGACCTGTCAGAGAAGGACAAGCATCCAGGTGAGAGTATGGTGGGTGCTTATTCAAGACCCTCGAACATACACCAGTGCTCCAGCTCCCAGCCCTGCCAGCAAAGGCTCTTAAGAGCTTAATTGTAGGATAAAAGAGGAAAGCACCATAAATCAGAAGACACTTTCTCTTTGTGCCTTTTCACCACGTTCCTCGGGAGGCAGGGAGCCTCGGCCTCCACTGAGCTGGGAGCTCAGAGCCAGCGGTCACGACTACGTGACACTGAGGCGGTGGGGTGGCAGACCCCAGGCTGCAGAAGACTGTCAAGGTGAGGGTACAAGCCAAGGGCAGAGCACTCATGAAACGAGGGCGTTTAGACAGAAACTTGTGGAGTGTTTTGAGTGATGGGCAGTAAGGAAACCATCTCTCTGCATCCACAGCAAGGTCTCTCGGTCACAGCATGAAGTGGCTGAGCGTACCCTGGCACCAAGAGAAAACAACTCTGGAGAAAAGATGCTGCAAGGGGTGACAGAGCAACCCGTCTGCTGTGGAGCCCACGGGGCGTCATTACCTCTGAGCTGAGCAATGGTCTGTGCTGCTGGTAACGCACGATGCATTACCACACAAACTTCACGGAAAGAGATGTTCTTGCAGGCTGAAGTAACACTTGGGTGATTCCTGTCCCTGCAGCTGAACAGCACTACCATATCCTGGAGACACCAGCTGCCACAGCGCAACAAGGGCAGGCAGAGAGATCCTGACTGCCCAGGTCACAGCAAACCCTGGAATTCCCAGATCTGCTTCCCCAGATCCACAGCGGGTGCAGGAGAAGCAGCCCTACAGCATCTGGTCCACAGGCAGCCCCGCACCCTCTCCCCACAGGCAGTCACCAAAAGCCTGGTTCCAGAAACGTTTTCAGGTGGCATCGAGGGCACCTCATCAGCCAAAGCTGCCACAAACCCACACTCCACTTCCTCCCCTGAAACCCCAATTAGGCTGTAATCAGATAACCCTCCTGCACTCACACCCAGCCGGGGCGCGGTGCCGAGGTGGTCAGGCAGACTACGGACAGAAATCGCACGCAGAAGAAGTTGCCACGTAGACGCAGGCCCCAAGGTGGTCAGAGATGTGGCTCCTCTGTGCCACCAGCAGCCGCAGCAGCGATGCTCCGCAGGAAATCATCCAGCACGGCACCAGGTCGTGCACCAACAACCACAGCACGTTCCCCCCCTCCACCTTCTCCTCTTGCAACCGGCAAACCTCCCTGTTAATGCCAGCACCAGCTAAACAGCTCCTGTCACCACGTCACCTCTTGGCTCTCGCCTGTGCAGCCACCCTGTGAACCAGATCACGCAGCTCATCGGGGTTCGAAATGTCACCTTTCAGCTGTGCCATCACCACCAAAGGTGCTGTGTGGGGGGAGAGGAGGGTGGGTAAAGCTGGCACCGCTACCTAAATAACTGCTTGTTAAACCACAGCATAAGGTCAGGGCTTCGGGACTCTCAGCGTTTGCAACCAAGACTGACTCAGGGTAATCCCGTACCCTCACCGCATGCTGCACCGACACGCAGCTCGGGGAGCCATGCTGCAGCCACGGCAGGGAGCCGAGCCGGCCTAAAAACCCACCTTCTGGGAGCTTTCTCAGGCTGAACCTGGTTCTCCATCACTTGTAGCCCCACAACAGCCATGCCAGCAAAACTCAGGTGCGTGCAATGCTGCACGGGGCTAAAAAAGAGCAGGCGGAGTATTTGAAAGCAGCAATGTCATCAAAGGCTTTGCAGCCTGAAACAACAGCCTGGGTAATTTGCATCACCCCACACTTCACAGGCTGAATTTGCCTTGAAGATCTGTCTTTCTGCACCAGAAACACAAGCAAGTGCCCTGCAGCCCTCGGCAAACCCCGTGCAGGTTAGGGCTCCCGACGCCAGACCGCCAGCGGGACACGAGCTCTGACACTGTTCGCACGCAGGGTTTTGAGCGCCGTGTTACTACGCCTGCCTGACACTAGCCACTCATAAGACCCTTTTTCCAGTTGGCTCAGAGTGTAACCATCGGAGCTGAAGTTTCCATGCTCGGTGCCTGCCTCAGCCCAAATTCTTTCGGAAATCTTTAGCCAAACCAGCTCGGCTACTTGTGAGAATGAGGCTAGGAAACAAGATCGTGGCTGACCCTTGTTAGAAAACACACTTACAACCTTTTCCTTGAGCTAATCTAGCAACTGCAAATCCTGGAAAGGGGATCTGAGATTTTGCTGCAGAATAACCTTTTTAACAGAGAGTTTTCCTGTCCTACTAGAAATCTGTCCACACTTGGCCAAGCTATAAACATCTGAAATACAGCAGTTTTTCCATATTCAGTAGGAATTCATTTCAGCAGCTAAAACCTTCTAGGATTTCACCTCCCTGAGCATGCTCCATCTTCCTACCTCCTTTACACCTAACCTGCGTTACACACAGCAGAGCAACTGCCCTGCTCCCACCCAGCACGTGGGGACCTCCAAAAAACGTCCTCGTACTAGCCACTGCCGCTTGCTGCGAGCTGCAGATTGGACCCACGCTCCTCCAGCCGGTGTCCAGCCTATCTGCTCCGAAGCGGAGCACACGAGAGAGGAGGGAGGAGGGATGGGATGGAAAAAATGGGAGCTGATGAATATCAGACGGCAAGCGCAGCGAAAAAGCAACTGGGAACCAGGGATGGGTTTTCTGAAGATCACGAAAACACCGTGAGCTGCAGAAGAGTCCTCCTGTTTCTTCGCATGTAGGAAAGAGGGATTTGTTCTCCAGCTGGGTGCTGGTCTGCACAAAGGGTCCTGTTTTTCTACCAGGAGGCAGTTTCCTTCGCAGAGAGCCCAGGGAGCGGGGTGGGTCGGCCAGCACGGCTGCCGCAGCACCCTCTGCGAGCGCCTGCCCGGGCTCTCGGCTGCATCCTGCACCGGGGCTGCGAGCTTTGCACCGACCCGGGCGGCAGCAGGATCCAACCCAGGCTTTCTGCAGTCATAAATCTACCTGTTTCACAGGGGGAAGGGGGCGTGGGGAGGGGGGAGAGAGAGATGGACAGAATGGGGACTTTTGTAACAGGGAGAAATTTGTGTTTCTCTGAGAACATTATATTCATGGAAAACATAAACCAACTGTCGTCAAAGTCGTCTGAGCTCAGGAAATGGAGCGGCCGGGAGAAGGCTGCCATGTGGCCGGATGTTATGTATTTCTAATTAGTGCTATACATCTTTCAGCAGCGAGTGTCCTTTTGCTGGGAAACACAACGCGCTGCCCTTGTTATTGTAACTGTCAGAGAGTGCTTAAACAGATAATCTCCAGGAAAAGTGATAAACACATCCCCTCTCCCACTAGGGTGTGCAAAACAGCAATGCCAAACCTCTATTAGGGCAACGCAACCAGCCACAGGAAATGGGAATGGGAAAAGAGCAGGCGATGAGAGGGCCAGCCGCCTCCGAGGAGGGGGATTTGCTGGAGGAAGCTTCTCGCGGCCGCTCGAGCGCCATGTGCCGAAGGAAATCCTGCGAGGGACAATCCGGGCAGAGCAAGCACCGGCCACGTGGCCTCGGCCAGGAGGGTGCTCGCGGGGACGGGGCAGGGGTCTGAAGTGAGGGCTCCCAGCTGCTCCGCTCCGAGGACGCTCGAGGCAGCGGTGGAAGTGAGCCACAGCAACCCTCGAGCTTGCAAGCAAGCAGCACACATGCTCCTACATCCATCCCAGCTGACACAACACAAGGAGTGCTGAATCTTTCGCTGTTAAAGCAAGACCAGCCAACGAGCGTTAGAGTCTCAAAGGAGACCACACTCCTTTGATTCAGGCAACCGGACTGCTCTAGCCAAGGGTCGGGAGGACTCCAGCGAGACGGTTTCCATGCCAGCCTCCCTGTCCAGACCTGGGCTGCGGCTCCAGGCAGCGGTGCTGGCAACGGGTGGCCCCAGCGCAGGCAGAGAGCAGCAGGGATGTGCTTTGCTCCCGGGGAGCAACAGCTGAACCCACCTTCCCCGGTGACACAGTAAAGGACCACACGCGAAGGCAATCAAGCGAACGAACGGGTCTCCGGACACAGTCCCGGGGATGACATAATGGGCTGGCCAGGGGACGCAGGAGGCGGAGGAGCTCGGTGAGCGCAGGGCTGCGGGCGAGCCGTGCCTAAGGCACCCGGCTGATGTGTCAGCAGCTCGGCTCGGCGGCACAGACAACTGATTCACCGGCCGGCTGCTGCCCTGCGGGGAGGAAGACAGAGGTTGGTCACCTCCAGGCTGACACCACCTGAAGGCAACTGGTTTGCTCTCTTATCGCTCAGACACAAGCGTGTTTTCCCTGTGAGTCACCCTCCGCCAGACGAAGCGTTGGCAGAGCTACCGGGCAGCCCACCGGGACCAGGATGTCTGCAGGAAGCGGGCAAGGAGAGCCGCGCTGCTGGCGCAGGCAGCCGGTCCCACCGCCGTGGAGACCGCACACAACTGCCGGGAATATCAAACAGCAAAGCCAGGGGGGTGCTCGCAGCTGCGGGGCATTTCCCCAACACCCCCTCGCAGGGGGACCTGTGAGTCACGGGCACTCCCAGCTCTCCGCTGGGAGCCGGCGAGTCACACACGCACTCATCTGCCCTCGAAAAAGCTTGGGAACCTGGAGGCACTCGCTCAGCCCTGGCAAACACCCTGCAAAGAGCCTGGGAATGGTGGGCAGCTTTGCCGGAAAGATGCTCCCCAACTCTGAATCCACAGGCAGCAGACATGACGGCAGCAGCAGCCCTACAGCCGAGCTGAACGCCACCACCTGCAGTGCACACGGCTGAATCCCTCCCAAAGCGACCTTCGGACTGCAGGAGTAACCAGGATGCCCCCAATCCACCTTCCCGTACCGAGCTCTCCCCACGGAGCGGCAGGAAGGGCCCGGGGGGTCTTGGCCGCAGCACCGGGGAACTCGCCGCACGTGTTCCCAAAGCAGCCGGGGCCGCCCAGGAGCCCGCGGCTCCCTCTGCTCTGTGCTGAAACCTGGTCTTGTCCGAGGGAGGGAGGCCTAGGAGGTGAGGAATGCCGGGGGCCTGGGGAGGATGGAACAGCTCTCCCTGTGGAAGCCATTAGATATTCAACACTTCATTTGTTTCCAGCCGTTCTGGACTGCAGCGCTGGGCTCTAGGACGGGAGGCTCTTCTCTGACGTAACCAGGAAGCAGCTGCAAAATTAAGGAATCCCTCATGACATCATAAAAAGGGTCGATGGTTTACAGGGGAAGGTATAAAAATTAATGACATATTCCCACCCGAAGCAGCGAGCCTGCCCGAGAGCCATGCTCTGCCCGACACAAAGGGGCTGCCTGCCCACGACAGCTCTGTGCTGCCAGCTCCCTCGGCTGATCCAGGAGCTCACCTCTGGCCCTGACCGTCCCCAAGCCCAGCGTCCACGCACAGGGCTGGATCCTCGCACCTGGGGTGCAGTAACCAGCTCAGTATCTGCTTCCTGACCCCGACAAACAGAGCTGGGCAATGGAATGACTTCAGAGACGGCTTTTTTGTGTACTCGGGACTGGCCAGGAGTGACCGACAAAGAATACAATTTTGAAGTGACTTGGGAGAGACAGTTCTTCATTTCCACAGGGAAAGCAGACGTGCACAGTGTGCCCCCAGCACCCCAACTTCTCCAGCCCTGAAGACAAATGGGTCCGGCAAGAGGAGGTCAGGGCGGTGGCACACTGTCCCTCTCCACCATGCTAGGACAGAAAGAATGACATTAGCCTTGAGGACAAGCACAGAGCCATTTCCACTTGAAAAGGGAAAAGGATAGTGGTTTAAAATTAACTGCAGCCTTTTCCAGGAAATATCAGTGGAAAGAAGCAGCCATTTTTAGAAATGTTATTCTCAGAAATTTCCTGAAAAGACCCATCAGTCAAAACACAGATTGAAGCCATTTCCACTTGCACTAAGCAGCACTCGGAGCTCTCCCTCCAGGCTTGGGGTGCCTGGCCCAGCCCGCAGGGCCAGGATCCCGCTCTGCACCCCTGGCCCCAGCAAGGTTACAGGAGGCAGTTTTGGAAGTGAAACACCCCACGCAGTGTCAGGAACACTCCTCCTGCCCGGGGAGCCAGCTTTCACTAGCCACATTCGCACAGAGACATGCCAGTTCCAGACCATCACAGCTGGGGCAAAGGCACCTACAGTCTCACCCACACAGGCAAAGCCTGGAGAATCGCCAGAGAAACTATTATTTCTCAGCACTGCCTTCACCAGAGCCACTCCAAGCCGCTGACGCTAGGACTTACGACACAGGCACAGCAAAATCTTCACTAACCTCAAGGCTCTGCGCGGTCCCCGGAGCTGCTGGTTCTGCTGCCAACAACTGACAGCAGTGTGAATTTGACCTGTCTGGCAGCTAAAAGGCTGGCAAACCCCAACGTGCATAACTCCTGGCTAGCTCGTAAGAAAGTATGTCTTTGCAAGCTGGCGAGACAGCTCATCAGCATGTATATAGCTCCAGACCAGGCTGGCACCAGCTGTCTCTTGCTGCGGAGGGAATATCTGCTATAGGATGCACAAGCAGGATGGGACTGAAGTGGCTGCAAGGGTGAAAGGGCCCAAAGGCGAGCTGCGTTCGGTACATGGGAGGGCATCCGGACGAAACAGGGAACGCTGCACCAAAAGAAGATAAAACATGGATGATGGAAACATAAAGAGGCATTAGGGGCACAGCAGTGAGGCAGGACGATGCAGCCCGATACAAGAAAACCCCTGACGGCGTATCCTCTGTCTGCAACCGATCTGTCAGCCCCTCTTGCAGGAGCCAGCTGCACAGCCAGAGCCCCGAACCTCCCCTCGAAAGGGCCAGCGAGGAAAGCACGCTCCTCAGCACATGTGCTTGGGGGAGCGCGCTGCCATGGGAGCCCGGCTCGGCGCTGCGCAGCAGGCATGGCAAGCTGCTACTAGCATCCCACCCAGGAGCTGCATGCGCCCCACCATAATTGTGTCAGATGTTATTTACGACAGGGGAGGAGGTGTGAACAGGGCTTCCCAAGAGATTTACTCCAGCCTGGAGTGAAGTTTTACCAGGACAATCACAGCAAATAAAAGGCAGCCTTTTCCACCCCGCTCCTCCCCGTGCTGGAGGTGGGCACGTCTCTGGCAGCGAAGGCAGACAGCCTGGAACATGCCTCCTCTGTGTGAACCCCGGTGAGCGCTTCAAGCCCGGAGTAAAAGTTAATGAGAGAAAGCGCCTGCAGACAGGCGCACTCGGAGAAAGCAGCCTTTGATGGGGCAGGAACAGCGAAGTGCCGAGCTTCCGTTTCAACACATTCACTCGCTTTGCTGCTCTTCTTTTTACAGCTTCCTGAGGGACCCGAGCGCCAGTGTGTCAGTTTGCAAAGCAAACGCCAAAACGTAAAGCGAAACCCATGCCCCTCCCCGCAGCTCCAGGGAGGGAGCAAATCCCATGGTCCTCACCCGATGCCTGCAGGCCTGACCTGCCTGCTCACCTCCAGAACCAGCCTCCTGCCACCTCCAGCGCCTGCTCAGTCCCCAGCGCCGGGACACCCCTCCGAGAGGGGCACAGCCCAGCCGCTCTGCCTCCAGTGAAGCTTACCTAACACTTTCCATCATAAGACCCTGATTTTAGTTCCTAACCACTTTGCCAAACTTTAACCATTTAGGCTGCAATCCTTCATGCCAAAAGCTTTCTTCGACCTAAATTTATTGGGAAAATTTCATCTACAAAGGTTCAGCCATTTGCCAGAATGAGGTTAGGGAAAATATATTGTTCTTCTCAAGTTAAAAATTCTTTGACCATTTCAGCGAAATCCCTAGCACCTTCACACTTTGGAGCAAGAACCAAAAGTTTGGCAGGGGATGGCAGCGGGGTCTGGGCGTGCCTTCTGCCACCTCCGTCCACCCTGGTTTTGCCAAGGTGGGGGCCTACAGAAATCTGAGCGATCGCTATCAGACAGCTCTCACACGCCACTCCAACCAAAGCAGCAGCTGGCTCATCTGCTTGGACAAACTAGGGAAGAAGAAACCAAGCTGGTGAGACAGTGGAGAGGCAAAGGCAGGTAACAAAAGGGGGCCAAAGCAGCACAAGCTGGGTGTTAGCATGGCAGCCCGTTGTCCAGGCCCTCAGGTTCCTCTGCCGGCACCATCAGTCCTGTTCACCCCCAGCATCTCGTGCACACGGAGGACAGCAGCCCCGGATGGCCAGCGTTCCTGCCGCGGTGAATCTGGATTTACGTGCCAGCCGAGGATCCTAGACAAGGTCAGTCCCGTTCCACGGGGGAGCTCGCTTTTCTAAAAATGATGGGAATTACACGTACAAAAACCGCTACACGAACACAAAGTCAAGCGCTCAAAGGTCAGGAACACCAGACTTAGAGCTGTCTATGCAACTGCAAGTTAACTCCACCCACACTTACACATTACAAGGCAGTCCCAACGACATACTGCTTTTTCTCTCCTCAAGTTACCATTTTCAGTTGCCACAGAAAATTAACACTCCGCAGAGACCCTCCTGCAGAGCTTTCTGATGTGCTGAAGCGTGCACGTACTCAGTAAGGCTGAGGGCTGCAGGACACGGTAATGTCTGGGGGATTCAGACAGCTCAGCGCTATGCTGGCGAACTAGATTCTGTCTTTGCCTTGGTCACGAACTTCCAGGGGGATCCAGAAGTCCCCTGAACCACTCTTAACACACGGTCAGTATTTGCACGTCCCTCCCTTGTTGGCTGGCCACGGTGACACCAAGGGGATGAAATGTGCAGATGCTGGGCAACCCTGCTTTGAATACAAACAAAAGCAGCTCCTGAAGGACCATGTTTTTAGATCTCCATCGCTTGCATTTCAAGGCGAGCAGTCAAAAAACTAGAGAACCTGTTAATTCCCTTGAGCTCAGTTCCCCATTTGCAGAGAGATACCATGCAGAAAGACACCCAAAACTGAGATGCTTTAAGGCAGAAGCCAGTGAGTTTACGCTTTCCAATCAGACTTGAACCTTCTAGGTCCTCCTGTGCTCCATGCAGCGCTGAGCACCACGATAACACTTCATCAGTGACTTCTCCGGAAAACTCCCTTGTGAAGGGAAAGGAATTTTATGAGCAAAAGGACAACGGGAAAATGGAGCCCAGGATCTCTTTGCCACATCATCATCTCATCTATCAGAGGAGGCCGTATCTGCATTACAACACACCTCAAGAGCGCGGTAGCGTTGCCGAACACAGGCTTTGAGGCTCGATCTGTTTGGAAACAAACCCTCACAACGGTCCTTGCGAGGATACAACCACATTCACCCACCCGACCTCTCGTGGTGAATGGGGACCGTGGTCTTCTGTGGAAATTTGGAAAAAATCTGCTCTGAGCAGTGCCACACAACGGGAGGTTCTCAGGTGTCAGGTGAGCAGTTCCCTACGGGAAGGGCTGCGAGCACAGGCACAAACCACGGCCCGCAGAGAAACCATTCCAGGAAGTTTAACATCCGAGCCCCCATATTAGAAAATATGATCTCAGTGCTCCAACAACTTCCACGTAGCTGGACCCCCAGGTCCCAAATCCCCATGCAGACTGCCGAACGCACACACTCGCACTGGCTATTGAGCCCCTCCACCGCGGGACTCAGTAACTAAAAAGCCTTAACCTTCTGCGTTCATTAACAAGCATAAGACAGAACGGTTTTATGCCAAATTCCTCTTTTCCCCTGTGATTTGAGCTAGGACTGGCATGACCGTGCAGCTCCCCGCAGCTACCGCTGCTGCACCGCTTCCAGGAGGGCCATCCGCAGGGAAAAGCCGCACCCGAGGGTGGGGGGCTCAGCCCCGGGGTGCCCCAGCACCCCCTTCGTCTGCTGCCGGGAGGGCGTGAGGGAGCTGCGGGCTCCCGTACAGCCAGCGCCGCTACGTTTCCTGCAGAGATTTGAAAACCTGTTGCAGTTCCAAAGCGAGCTTCGATTTCACTGTGACCAGCAGCTCAGAGACTCATAGTTACTATACAGCCGAATAAAATATTTTTTCATAAATTTAACGCCAGCATGTCTGTGTTTGGAAACTTTGAAAATCCATGTTGTATGGTTTACTGCACTGGAAAAGGTGCCAACAGAGTTTCAAAGGAAGGGAAGTGTATAACTGTTTCCTTTCAAATGCATTTTCCAATGGGATCCATTGAGGGAAAAGGCTGGAACTAACTAAAACATTATTAAAAACTGTTATGAAAAGAGACAGAGAGATGGAAAAAGATAGACAAAAACTCCAATACGCAGCCGAAAGGGAGGGAGGGAGACAGGCACCACGAAAGGGGATATGGGCAGAAAGACACTTTGGGTGGGGAAAATGGGGCGAGACGGGGAGTTTTAACTGGCAGTCACCCTTCGTGGTTTCATATTGTTGCAGATCAATTGATCAGGATTTCAAGTGCTGCTGGCCCGGTGGCACAAGGCGAACCACAGAGTTGGCTGCAAGCGCAGCACTCGCGAACTGCTGACCTTCAGTTTTAAAACCAAAAATATTCTTTGGGAAACAGTTACACCAGGTTCCAGCCTGGGCTGCCAAGCAAAAAACAAGCACTACTAACCTGAAGTAACATCCCTATCCCTTACACCAAAGCAACAACCAGGACTAGTAACCTGAAGTAACTCCCTGGTCTGATTCAACCAGCAGTAACCGAGCGTGACATGTGTGCAGGGGCTTGGCTCTTCCCCGCTCCCTGAGTGGAGCGGTTAATTCTCCAATCGCTGACACCAGCCGTCGCGACCAGCGCGCAGGACGCAGGCACCGGCCGTCAGACCGCTCCGACGCGTTGGCCACGTTCGAGCTGTTCTAACGAAGCCTATAAATACCAAAGCGATCGGGTCCGTATAGCGTGGTCGCAGCCCAGGTCCAAAACCACTGCTCGGGCTCTAAGCAGAGCCTGGGATTTGCCACCCCGCGAGCAAAGGGGGAACCGAAAGGGGCTGACAACGTTTCATCAAATACCTCAGTGCCCCAGACACCAGGAGACTGCCAGGGTCGGGGCCCGACTGGGGACGGAGCCGGATCTCTGCTGCTCTGCCAGGCTTCAAAGAGCCAGGCTGGGGGTGGGCAGAGCTCGGCGCGCGGCTGCAGAGCTCCGGGCCTGTGGTTCTGCGGGGTGCAGTAACCGTGGGCTGTAGCACACATGTCGAGGGATGAGGGGAAAAAAATAAACAGACAGACAAAAGAATGAGGACGCTCTGCCAATTCCAATTGTGCAGCTTTTATTTTAAATGCTTATCAAGCTGAGAAAGAGCAGAGTTCTTGGAAAACAAGGTTTCCTTTCTTCCCATGCCAGTGTCGAACACCCTCAAGGACGGGTACAGCACAGGCGCTCGCTGCCGGCCGCCCTCTCCGCAGCCACCGTCCCGTCCCACCCGCCTCGGGAAGGGTTTGCAAGTAACAACCCTGGCGTTTCTGGTAAAAAGATCTCTGTGATTTTCTTTTTTTTTTTTTTTTTATTAATCTCCAATCTGGCTGGGTTCAAATTATGGCCAATTACCCACCAACACTTCTTGCTAATAAAATAAATTTTTACGGGTCCTAATTACTGCTTTCGCTGAACTGCTCTACAGGAAGCCGAGCGGCTGCGGCTCTGCAGACGGCAGCAGACAGCAGAGCGAGGCACCCGCGAGTGACTCAGAGGAGAGCAGAGGCGGGNGGAGGGGGAGCGTGCGACGCACCGGTCCATAAAACGCTGCGTGCNGNGCNCCCGGCGCTGCGGGGACGGCCATCGGGTCCCCCGTCACTCGCAGCACCCGCTACCTGTGACGCAAGGCTAAGCCTGGGGGCCAGAGCGACGGCCGCAGCGCTCCGCCGGGTATCCGCGGACGTGAACCGGCGAGCAAATTATATTTGGAAACGGCTGCATCAATCACGCGCGGCAGAGACGGAGCCGCCTCCCATCGCGGCGCGGGGGATCGGCCCTCGGAGCGGGGGTCCCCCGGCGCTGGCTGCGGGGATGGACGGGAGGCAGTTTCCCAGCCCACCTCCCACCTTGGGTTCTCGCCATTGCAGACACAGTTAATTGAAGGAGACAGAAATAGCAGAAAGGTAGAAAATTCCTCCTAAAACACGAAATATCCAGCCTGCTCCCAGCCGCACACACGCTCCCGGCCCCGAAGGGCTCCCCGAGCACGAAAACCGAGCAGGAATCCGCTTGGTGACCGCAGCCCGGCGGCAGGGAACCAGAGCCGCGGCTCCCAGTGCGCTGCACGCCGGCGGCAGGGAACCCCGTCCGTGGCCGGAACGCAGTGGCAAAGCCCCCGGCCCACGGCGCGCTGCTGGCCCACGCGAGCCCGGGCTGCCGGAGTCTTTCAAAGCGGGGCTGCCGCGCCCGTATCCAGGCTCAGCCAGGGAAACGCGGCTCTGCGAGATTGATTAATTTTTTCTTTTCCCTTTCTTAACCAGGATTACTTTAATTTTCGAGGCCTAATGGAGTCCAGCTGCGACGGGGAGGCAACGCTGCAGTCGTACAAAGCCACGGACCTTTACACACTGGTGCAAACCTGCACGACGTTCAGCGCACACACGCGTGCGCGCACACACACACAAAGCCCTATAAAAAGGATGCACTGCAGCGGGATATTTTTAGTCTTGACAATACAGCACTAAAAATACAACTTTGCTAATACATCACTACAGAAATATTCCCAGTGTCCATTCAGGAACGGTTTAAAACATTTATTTTTGTTTCCTTTTGCAATGGTCAGAGAAGAGGGAGAAAATAGAAACTCATTGATAAGAGGAAACGAGAGAGACATGAAAAACTGAAAACTACCTAAAAGCTCATGGAGAGGTTTATTTTATTAGTTCTTAATAAATATCTTGCAGATTTCCTCAGGAAATACACCAGATCACATGTAAAATAGTTTGGTACTGATGTCAACTGTGTCAGCATATGAAATCTATTAGGGTGAAGCCACAGCAGGGTGATCAGCGTGCTGAAAAACTGCACGGCACCGAGGCGAGGGGGGGCGGGGGGAATCTCACGGCCCTTCCAAATTCTTCGAGAGGTAAAAAAGTCAGCCAAGACGCAGAGAGAGAGAAAAAAAGATCCCACATCCTGCTTTGCGCTGCCAGCAATGTGAAGTGCCCAGAGATTAATTCTATGTCTGGCCTGGAAATGTGACTTTAAAGCATTGGAGGGAGCGGGGAGGAGGAGGAGGAGAGAGGAACGAGAAGGCCAGGCGAACCGGGACTGGCACGGTGCCGTCGACCCCCTCCTCCCCAAGCCGTGTTCCACCGTAGACGGCAGTAAACCCCAGCAGACGGCAGCTCCCGGGGCTGCCAGGGCCTCGCACCAGCTGGGGCGCGTCTCCCGCTCCCCGCGCAGATGGGCCCGAGCATCACTTCCGCTTCGCCTGCTTTTAAAGACGCACGAGCCCATGTGGCAGCGTTTCGCCGCTCCCCACCATGGCCCCACGTGTGGTTTGGGGCCCCCCGGGCAGGACGAGCCCCACTCCCAGCACCAGGCACGAGGTCTGGTCAGACCTTGGCTCCCCAGGCCCTGCTCTGAGGGGCTGATGCTGTTCCCAACCGGCCTCTGGCAGCCGGCTCCTCCTTCTCCGTCCCCGCGCCATTACCCGGAGAGCAGGCGCTGCTTACGCAAGACTCCCCAGCTCCGCTCCCGGGCCCGCCGGAGAAGCACCGGGAGTTCACCGAGGCAGGGTCAGGGGACCACACGCTCCCAGGAGGGACGGGAGAAAGGGGAACGAAGAAATCCCACAGCTGAAGCCATCCCCACGGAGCATCTCCCTCACACCCCACGCTCCTTCCTGCCTCTCGTCCCACCCCGCGGGCTGGGGGACCTGAGGGCGCACACCCGAGACCCCTGCCAGCCTCAGCGACAGACAAATCACTCGTGCCCTCTCCGCCTGAGAGCCAGCGCCACGGTCACGTTAACCACAGCCACCATGAGCCACATCAATCAGCGTTAAAAATGCCCCTTCAGTGAGAGAACGGTCACGTACCTTCCGGGCTGTCACTCCACCAAGGTGAGACTGTTGTGGTCCGTACTGGCTGCGGAGCTGGACCGAGCATCACGTTAGCCAGCGTCCTCAAGGTCAGGCTCAACACGTCCTTGCCTTCCCCCTGCCCATCGACCAGTACGGGCAGAACCAGTGCCGTGCTCCAAGAACCTGCCGCACAGCTCTTGGCACACCCTAACCAGGGAAAATGAAAGATCTCCAGGGGTAAACCCGCATGGGGTCAAGCAGGAACACAGCCTTGGCTACGCTGCTTTCTCAGCATTAAGGCAAGAAGGGATCTCAAGGAGCCCCCAAGGGTGCTTGCTCCCAGCTGATGCTCGCCAGGCACCCGATTCACCGAGGGACCGCAGCCCGCAGGCAGACGGAGGCAGGACGGAGCTGGCAGGGGACGAGCCCGCGGGCAGCCCCGGGAGGGAAGCTACCCTCACCGAGCTGGCAGGCTGCACCCGGACGGGGCACAGGGCAGGCAGCCCTCCCTGCCTACACCTGGCAGGCTATAAAACAGCCCCGCAAGCTCAATCAAGAATTTTACAACTTCACAAAGCACCATAATTAGCCTAATTATACAATGTTCTCTCAGAGAATTAAACAGAAATACAGTAATTGACTCTGTGCTGCTCAGAAGCACACAGAAATCAAAGGCACAAGGCACATTAAAGAGTCAGAAACATGTCTTTAAAAGCGAGAGGATTTCCTGTCACGGTGCAAACATCTAAAGCTTCACCAAAGCCACTGCACCTGGTGCAACCCCGCTCCGGCTCCCTGGCACCCCTCTTTCTCCACCACCAAAGCAGGGGTGAGGCAGAGCCCTGGGTCAGCTGCCTCAGGCACCTCCTTTCTCATTTTACGGCAGGATAGACGGACGCCACGTGCCAACGTTCCATTTCCTGCCTTTCATTTCATACAGCGACACTGCTGCTTCATCCAAATCGTGGGTTTGTGCCAGCGTTCGCAGGGCTGACCCGTGCCTTGGTGGCACGAAAGCCCCTCCAACCTGCGCTCGCCTGTCACCGGCTCTGTCCTGACTTGCCGCTTGGGCTGCCGAAGCTTGGCTGTAAAGCAGACTCCAGCTTTCTGATTACGAATCATTTCCCCTCCATTTGTTGCCCTGAAATGAGATCTCGGTATCACCCTGCGTTTGGTGGAACAGCTTCCAGGGCAGACGTCAGGATGTGCTCATGTGACAGGCAGGCCGGGCAGAGGTCCCCAGCGAGCTCACCCGACACTTCCCAACAGGGACTTCTGCTGCCCTTCGGCTGGAGGGCAGGCCTGGAGAGTCTGACACACCAGCAAGCGCTCGGTTTCGCTGGAAACCTTTCCCTTCCCTGCCACAAAGCCCTACTCAATCTCCCGCCTCCAAAGCCAACATCTAGATTTCAGAAACCTGAACTGCAAGTGGAAATTCCCTGCAGCGTGTTGACTATTGCATCTCCTGCTGGCACTTGTGGCAAGGGGAAAAAAAGTCACATGGCTTTCTGGACACACGTTTCACTACGGAGTCTTGCATCAGAGGGCAGAAGCCAGCAGCCAGGAAAATAACTCCAATTACGGTAAATAAATCCCTAAATATGTGACAATCTGCCGTTTAAACAGGAAACAGAGGGGAATAAGCAAAGGAAGACTTTGGTCTAAACATTGCTGCCACCAGCCTCAAGAGCCCAAGAGCGAGACTCTGAAGCCGCATCTGGGCCAAAAGTATTTTACCTGAACTCTGCTGATGCGTCTCAAGTCCGAGACAGCTTCCTTCCCCGAAAGGAAAGGCGCCGACAGTTCCCGGCAACTGTGCCAACCTCCAACTCCCCCAGTGGCTCAGGGGACAAACTCCGGAGGGTGGGCTGCCACCTCCGGACACGTCCGTGTCCCTGGAGAGGCTCAGCAGGGCTCAGCGCAGGAAGCCGTGCGGCGCCCGAGATGAGCGACGCAGGTACCATCCCTGCGCCCTTTCAACCCTTCGCCTCGCTCACACGGCCGAGGTCTGGGCACAGCGAGTAGCAGGCACCACTCAGCAACGGGTGAAGTGTAAAAGCCCTTCGCCCAGACAGCGACATCTCAGTGCCGGCTCGCTCCGGAGCCTCCGTGCAAGCCAGGCAGCGCAGGGAGGGACAGACACTGGTGCCAGCCAGCCCTCCTCTCCCAGTTACAACCCAAACCCGAAGCGAGTAAGGGCAGCAACGTGAAGGGAGGGGAAGGATGAGTTTGATGTCCAGTTCCTCCAAACTTGAGGCCTTGGGAAGCGTTAGGTCTTAACAGCACCTCGCTAAAGACAGCACTACCCACTCGCGCAGGGAATCGGCAGGCAGCGACTGCCCGTGCACCCCGGTGGTCTCAGCAGAGACGCTTCAGCCCACCCTTGCTGTATGATGCCCGAAGCCCTAGCACCCCAGAGAAAGTCGGTTACGAAATGGCCCCGCTCCACCCTCCTTGCCTCAAGCGGGCTGTATTTGCACGCCAAAACCAAGTCCCCCAGGCAGGTGGAGGGACCTCAGGCTCTGCTCTCCGCAGGGCACAGGACTGCAGGTTCTCAGCCTGCCCGAGACACAGCCCTGCTACACACCTTCACCGACCCCCCAGCTGTCATGCCCAAAGCTGTCACGGCCCACAGAGCTCCCTGCTCGAAGGTGCCAGCTGCGCTCTGGTGACGCGCTTATTTACCGCGCAACGAGGGGAATTGGGCGAAAAGGACTCAGTTCTGCACCCCAGACAGGGGAAGATCAAGTTGCTGCTTCTGCTGTCTCAGCCTGAGGTTTATTAAGCTTTGTTTTGTGCCTAATTTTAAAACTCTACCAAACCAAGGCAGCCGTCCACAGCACTGCTTTATTTTTAAACTCAGTCAAACGCACTGGACTCCCTTGCGTTTGACTCCCAGCACCTTTAGTCTGCTCCAATATGCAAGATGTGGTCAGAGCTTCATGAGAAGCCATCGAGATGTGGCTGCAGCCGAAGAGCGGTACATGCTTCCGCTGAGTCTTTTTCTGATGCTGCAGTCAGCTCTTTGAGCAAAGCTGGGTCCGAGCATCAAAACCCAAACAAGAACCGTGGAGATGGTCAGAGATGAGGTTCTGCTGAGGGCAGACACACCACCAGCCCCTGCAGCGTTTCTGGGGATATTTTAAGGGTTCATGCTTTAACCTGCGAGCCAGAGCAGCTGCGGTCAGCAAAGTGAACACGCGCTCCATCCAGCGCAGGGCCGCGCACCGCGGCAGCACGGCAGCGGAGCAGGCCGCTGGTCACAAAAGCACAGGCTGATTTCAGGGGGTCCTTTGGGTTCGATGCGTCCTCGTCAGCCAGGCTGGGGGGCTGAACACCCATGCAAGAGGGGAAGTCCTGTGCATGCTCAGACATTGCAGTTGATTTGAACTAACCTATGGATCCTCTGTTGTGCCTATCAAGAAGACTTGGTCCAGATCAACATCTCAGAAGCTGGTGTAGGTCTTTAAGGAGCAAGCAGGTCCATGCACACCAGCAAACCCTTGCAAAGGCTGTAGTTAGCAGAAACTCACTGTCTAAGAGCAGTTCTCTGCGAGCCAGGCAGAGTACCTCTATACCCAGTGGCCTGTGCAGCACCGACCTGCTCTCCACTGCCCTGAGGACACCGGTGTGGCAGCAGGAAGCGGACAGACGCTGCTCCGAATTTGCTGCAGGGAGTGGGATGTGAATCCTCCCCTTCTGCACAAGCCGTCAAGGTTTCCCAGCCAACCCTATCTCGCACAGAAAACCCGACCACGTTCCACTCCAGATGACAGAGCCGGGAGGGCTGCGAACCAAAGCCCAGCCTGACCCTGCCACACTGGCTGCCCCCTCAAGCCCTCCTCACATTCCACAGGCGCTTCGGCAGCGACTGCCGCTCAAGCAGCGTGTCTTCCTCCTCCTCATCGGCTTCAGCAGAGCAGATGCCCTAGAGGCTCGTCACCCTGCTCTGCCATAACGTTCCTCTGGTTGAAACACAAGCCACTCTCCCAGTCCTCAGCTAAAGCCACGTGCTTGGCCAGAACCTCTCCGTGCCTCTGTGCCCCGACTCTGCTCGGCCCCGGGGGATGCAACTTCATTCCCTACATGTGCTGAGGATGCACATATGGCAGCCCCCTCCCCTCTCCACTTCCACCTAAGCCCGACCTCCTAACAACCTCCACACGGCACAACGCGACCGGCCCGAGTGCCAGAAGGCATCCAGGTGCTGCAGCCTGATGCTTCACACCCGCAGCCAGGCAAATTTGCTGGGATTTCCGGGAAGTGTCTCTAGGGTGCCCCGCGCTGCTGCACCCCCACTTTGGAGAGCGCTTGTTTGGAATGCGGGGCCGTCGGGGGCGGGGGGAGAGGGGAAGTTATTCTGGTGGTGGCCTATGAATAACATCCAGTGATTTATAGGAAGTATAATCCAATAATACAGTAAAATAAAACAGTGTGTCTGAGATGGGTTTGATTCCAGGAATTATAAAACAAATTATTAAAGAGAGAGAGAAAGAAAAAAAAGCCTCAGAGAGGCCAGATCGGAGTAAATTGGGCACAGATGGGCTGGGAGGGGGTTTCTCTCTCTCCCCTCACCGAGATGCCCCTGCCGCAAGCACGGCTTCAATTAGTCTTTTCAGAAACCAGAGTTTTATTTCCCCAAATTACAGAATTAAAAAAAAATTAAAATACTTGGAATGTTTGCGGTTGGGATAAAGGGATCCAAGCTTCTCTGTAAGTTGGTTGTGCAGATGGCTACCAAACTGTTAAACAGGCCAGCCCACACAGGTCCCGCCCCAGTCGGAGCCCAGGATGGCCCACAACGTTGGTAGTCACCCATGTCCTGTGATGGAAAGCCCCAGCAACTGCATGTCTCTGCCATGCAGGCAGCTCGACCCTCTCTGTCTGCCTCCCTCCCCTGGGTGGGCCCTCCTTGCCCCACAGGTTTGCTTTTTCACACCTTGAATGCTCCTGACAGGAGGCAGCCAGGAGGTCAGAGGGGCCCTCGATGGCCGCACGCCTCAGTAGACAACGGGGAGAGCGGCTCTCTCGGAGGAGCACGCCGTCTGATGCCGAACAGCGGCGGGAAGCACTTCATGTGGGAATTCTTTGGCTTCCTCTGTCAGAGAAAACAACAGACCCAATCCATCTCCCAGGGTCTTCCCAGTGCTGCCCGGCTGCACAGGCAGCTGAGACCAGCTCCGGCATGCCTGGTGCTGCCCCCGAGGGCCAAGCACAGCTCAGCTACCTGCACCGGGCGCAGACCCCGGGGCTCCTGCCTGCACTCACCCGAGCCCTGCCTCGGGCACACGCTGCAAGGTAGGTGGGGGCTGCAGCAGCGACCTGCGTGGGAGAAGGCTGTGAAACGCCACGTGCTGCTCACAGCTGGCTGGCTCTGAAACCAGTTTAAACACCCCACTGCACCCCCAAAAAGCCAGCCTGTCAGAAGAGCAGAGGGTGACCTTGCACAGATTGATTTACGAAAGAGTGGCAGCAGCTAGAAGCCAGAGATGCGCAGGATGACACATGGCAACTGCCAGACAGGGGACACCCCGAAGGGACCACAGCCAACCCACACCACAGCGAACAAAAATGAGTAAAAAGCAAAAAGCAGCAGATATAAACCGTTACACCCGAGGCTCCAACCTCCTGTGCTGCCTGTTGCCTCACTGAAGGAATCAGGACAGACCGAGCACAATCTACAGTGAAACCAGCAGAAGCCGAGACTGAGATGGGGCAGGATAGGTGTTCGGTGTCAGCCTGAGTAAGAGGGAGGAAAGGTGTTTATTAAAGCATTTGATTGTTCAGGTTTCCTTTTTCTTAATATCTGAATCTGCGATTAAAAGTTCATGTTCATGGGTATAAAACTGTGTAAAAGTTCACCACGTCAAGACTGTTTCGCCGGCAACACCACCCCACAACTGCTAGCACCGCTGGATCCCAGCACGAGGGATTCATTAGACGCCAGACACGGGGCAAGCAAGCAAGTTTACAAGTTTCTCAGGAGTAGCTGCGGCTCCAGAGACCTGGAAATACACGGCGGGGGAGGGAAGGAGCAGCTATCCCCAGAGAGAACTACCCCCGGACAGCAGGGAAGAGAGGCTCTCAGACAGACCTCCCTCCCCAGCCCCAAAGCCACAGATCCCCTCCTGCTACCGAGAGCTTGCAGCTGAAGGTCAGACAGGCCCGTGCGATGGGAAGGACACAGACACGCTCTGATCCCAGATTTGCAGAGGGATTTCAGTAGGAGGAGATCTCTGGAGGTCATTCGGTCCAACTGCAAAGTTAGATCCAGCTCTCCGGAGCGGACGCAGCCAAGCTCTGACCACGGCGAGCCCGGCGCGCGACTCCCCAGTAATGCTGCCTGGCAACTGGGACGCAGGCAGGGTGGGACCGCTCCCCGCACCCTCCCAGCCTCCCACACACCCGCAGGGGTGGATCGGACCCTCGCACCCGCTCCCGCCGCTGCCCATGCTACTGCAGCCCGGGGAGGTGACTCATGTGCTGGGAAATGGCAACCCGCACCTTCCCGACAGCCGTTTCTGCCGCGTGCTCCAGCCAGTCCCCTGCCCACAGCAACCCACACGCCGGGGAAGGAGCCAACACCCTCGCTCTGTGCTGGGCACTTGGTAATAATTCAGCAAATATTCTTGCTTGTCTTTCAAACTCCAGGCACCTCGGTTTCCCCCCCCTCTTCTGCACCCAGCTCTTCTCAGTATCACAGCGCCGGCGCCGAGCCCACCCCGGGCTGTGCCAGCACTCAGAGACCACCAGGGCATTTGTGCTGACAACGGGATTGCTTTGCCAACAATATTCTCAGCCATATTTTAGGGTCACCAGAGCAAGGAGCCCTCGGGGAAATCCCTGAAGGGTGCCAGGCATCAGATGGCAGCCGCAGTGCCATCCGACCTGCCGGCATTTCGTCAACACCACCACCTGCTCTGCCCGCAGCCTGCGGTCCCCAGCAGGAACGGGTTTGCTTTCTCCAGGGATCCGAAAGCTGGGAGCAGCTGGCAGTTACCCACACAGGAGGCACAAAACTCTGAGAATACTTATTTTTCACAAGAGATAAAAAGCGCTCCCTTTCTGTCACTCACACGCATCCACAACTCAGCTACGGATGGAAGAGCAGAGTCCAGTGGTCCGAGAGCTGGGATCGCTTCCAGCTCTGCCACAGGGGCTTGCCGTACAGCCCACACAAATCTCTGCCTCTCTTCACCACCAGCTCCCGTCTGCGGCACAGACTCCGCTATTAATACACCTTCTGGGGGGTGGCACAGAGGCATTTGCTCATAGCTGCTAAGTACTTTGCAGCTCAAAGATAAACACACCGTCGCTTGCTGGCATCTGGCAGTGGGGAGGACAAGGCTGCCCCGCCAGCAGCACTGACAGCTCCCCCAGAGCTTCCCCGGGGAGAGGAGGGTGCTGCGAGGCCGGCCCGGCAGCAGGCACAGCACACGGGAGCCGCTTCCCAGCCCCCCGGCAGATGCCGGGTCGCTCCATCAGCTGGCCTCGGCCACCAACCACCGGTCTGACAAGCGGCCAACTGGCTCACAAGGGAGAAATCTTCCAGCAGCGGCTCTCTGGGGCTCAGCCCGCTCGCCCACACGATGGCTCTGACTGAAATCCATCAGCTGGAGGCCACCGTCTTTGGGATCTAAATCCCAAGCCATCGGCACGCGAAACGCTGCTTCCTCCCACCCAAGGGAGCGCAGCCCCGTCCCTGCTCCCAAACGGGCGGCTCAGGCAGACCTGGGCACCTGCCGCTGTGCGTGTCGAGGGGAAAAACACGTCCCAGGGAAGCACCATTTCAAACCCAGTGGAAGAGACTCTGGTTTGGTGGCATCTCTGCTGACCAACACCTTAAACCCAATAATGGCAGAGAACACATACGGCCTCTCGGGTGGACGGAGGAGGGGAGGGGAGGAGTAGTACCAGATCTCTAGGTGTCTTAATACAGGGAATAGCCTCCAGCCTGGCCTTTCAGAGAGCACCATCTCCCTCCCATTGCATCGCCCAACTGCCTGCACGGACACAAGCAGTCACAGGTAATGCCGCTCTCCCCACAGTCAAGGCCCTTCGAGATCCTCCCAGCCCTTCTGGTGCCAGCGTGGGCATCGAGCACAGCCCAAGCTAAACGCTGGGAAGGCAGAGCCATCAAGCAGTGCCTTGCTTCTGTGCTCGATGACTCAGGCTCCAAGGAGATGTGATGCCACCTCACTCCTTAGATGCTTCATCCAGCTCCACGGAGGCCCAGACACCGTCTCTTTGCTGTCCCTACACACGCCAACACCCCCAGGCATCCAACCAATGCTCCGCTTCCCCATCTGTCTTCAGCTGGTGAGGCCCCCTGACTCTTCTCCACCAGCAACTCGGCCACACAAAGAGCGGCTGACCCCCAGCCCGGTTCCCCTAAAGCAGCACGTGGTACCTTTGGGCTGGGAGTTGTACACTGCAAACATGTTGATTGCCACAAGCTGGAGCATGCGGGTGCTTCCGATGGGAGGGGGGCTGTGCTGCAGCAGGACCTGGAACTCCCTCAGGACCTCCTCGGCCACCGCAGGGAAAGTCTCCATCCTGCAGACAGAGAAAGAGTCTGTAGAGCGCAGGCTACGCCCCGGGGCACAGGGCAGTCAGTCGGCACAGCTTACTCGGTGTCATGTCTCCCAGGGAAGGGGGACCCCCCCTGGGTGCTGTCTCCCAGGGAAGGGGGACCCCGTGGGGTGCCGTCTCCCATCCAGAAGCTGTGGAGAATGAAGGTGCAGGCTGTGCCGGGGGCAGTCGAAGCCTTCCTTAGAGAGGGGAGCAAGGGATTGCTCTGGGACCAACAGGCAGCATTCCTTTGGCAGGAAAACACGGCCTTTATGAGTCATTTCTGACCAACCATTTTTTTCTACTGACTTCTACCAATCTGGGATGGGTGCCAAGAGGCCAGCAGCTCACTTGGACCAGGAGCAGCCCATGGGACTCCCGAGAAACCAAGGCTGCAGCAAACTGCACACACTGGTGCCACATTGCAGATGTGGCAATTCCAGTGCATTGAATGCCGGCCAGAGCGCGCTTCCTCCAGAAGAACAGTGCCTGTCCCCGGGCTCCTCGCTGCGCGGTCGGATTCCATGGCTGCCAGCCCTGTCCCCCCAGGCTACACACTCCCCGGCACTGTGATTGAGCCCCTAAACTTCATCACTTAAGAGCCCCACAGGACAGGGACTCACAGACTAACGACTGGCCTCGTCTGGCTGCTGGAAACGTCAAAGCTGGAGCTGGTCCCTGCAGCACGCAGAGCTGCTGTCGCTCATCAGGACACAGCAGCCAGCGGCTGCAGTGCCACGGCCGGGGATGGGGCGCGCTTTCAACACCGCTCACAAGCGCCCACGGGAATCTGACACATCTATCCCTCTCCTCATCTGGCATCGCTAAGGGAATTAGCTGAGGTTACTTATCAGAACTGCTGGATCCTCAGCAACCTCCAAACTGAAGCGGGGTCAGAAAACAAACCGATTGCAAAGAAGAGCAGAGTCAACTCACAAAAATGACTGAGACGTGGTTGCCCACAACTGCCCTCCCAAAGAGAGTCCTCACCTGGTATCCCATGAAGACAACCTTATAACCAAGAACCTGCCAAAACCCTTGCAAACTACTTGGGGGGTGGAGGGGGAGGGTCCTCCTGTCCCGTCACCTCTTCTGCTGAGCTTGCTGTGTTACTTCTTGCCCCTACACTGGAAAAAGCCACAGCTAGATCCACCAAGGAGTATCTCTTTCGCAGCAAGTGCCCGCTCCAGATATCAGCAACACCGTACCAGTGTGCCCACACCGGAGCGAGGGAGCCAAAATCCGCAGTGGGCGAGGCATCTGGAGCCGGGGCAGGCAACCTCAGGGGCCTCCATAGCAATTTCCTCTGTCTTCCCCTGAGAGATTCAGATCTCGTGGTATCAGCACGCTACAGGCTGGATTAACAAGCCACTTCTGGTAACCCACATGGGCAATTCTGCTGGGCTTCCCCAACAGACTTTCGGGACAGTAACAGGCTCTATTTTTAAAGATAGCAATGGCTCTCTTCTTAACCATATTTCACAGATGCCTTTCAACACCCATTTCTGCCTAGCAGCAGGGGCACCCTCTCCCCGGGCACCATGTGCTGGAGCCGTTCAAAGTCTCTCTTACCTTCCCACAAACACGGGCTGCAACAAACAGGCCCCTTGTACTTTGTAGCTGTGCAGAATGGAGCAGCTCTCCCGGTACAAAAGCACCGCTCCCCCTGGAAGAGGCAACTTCCCTGGATTTGGGGCGCAGCCAGGGAATGAGAGCAAACTGATTGCTTCTAAAGACTTTCTAATTTTGAGAAATCTCAGCCCACATCCAGCGTATCCAGCAACATCCTCCTAGGGCAGACAGCACACCGGGGATGGAGGAGCCCTTTGCTGGACAGGTTGTTAGCGAGGAGGTGAAGGTTACTGCCACGGAATAACAACAAGAAGGAGCGAGGGCTTCCTCAGCCCTGCCAGCTGTGCTTTGATACTGCAGCACATCTGGAACAGCACGCAGTAACCCCACTGAGCTCAGAACCAGCAGGTCAGGAGCAGAGCGGAAGCTTTTAATAAATTGCTTACCTGTGGTTTTAGGAGAAAAAGAGTCCAATTAGGGCAACATCATCTTTTCCGTACTTTTTACGGATAAATCACTGAAGATCCTGCCCAAAGAGGACTCGGTTATTCCTCACCTTTTACCTATTTCAAGTGCGGAAGCTGTTTAGCAGGGCTGGACGATTTTCTCTTCCTGTGTCATGGTATTACTTTCTAGTTCCCTTCTAAGTACTTCAGGGGATCTTCTACCATTAAACATACTTGGGTTTTCTAAATGACTGTCCTGGGAAGCAACCGCCTCAAACACTGCATCTTAATTTCACAAAAGTCTCAGGAGCCAAATGTGCAAGCAATCTCTGCAACATCCCCATTAATCCCCTCGCTGGCACGTGTTCAACCGGAGCTCGGCCGTGAGCACGGCCCCGCAGAGCTGAGGACCAGCAGCTCCCCAGACGCTCTGCCCTCCGGCACAGACACGCTGCAGTTACCAAACCTTTCGTGGGCTCTCACAGCTTTCCTCCTCTTCTCCTGCAGGCAGGAGGACATCCAGTTCTGCTTCCTCAGTGCAGGCCAGCCTGCTGCCCGCAACTTGATAATCAGTATCTTCTGACTCGGGAAGAGAGCAACAGCACCAGCAGCGAGCAGATTGCTCTCCCCCTCGCCCTCAGACAACCAGATCTCAAAAAAACTGGCCAGCACGCCTCCTACTTCCCATTGCTTTATGAAGGGTCCAAAGTCAAGCAGGTGCCACTCCTGACTGGTCACCGCAGAAAGCGTGCTGGATGGAGCAAACGCCGAGGTTTCAGGCTGCATGGCAGGATCAGTGCTGTGTCCTGCACTACTGCGCTTCCTCGTTCCAGGAGGGGAAGGGGACAGGCCCAGAGGCAGGGAATGATACATCTGGGTCAAAAAAACAACTGCAGGGACAAGATGCCACGTCACATCCACACTACCTCTACCTCAGTGGCCTGGAAAAGGTCCCTCAGCCCTGTAACTTGTAGCCGTTGGTTCCACAAGAGACTGAAGGAGCCAAAAGGGCTCATGAGACTACATCTGCTTAGGAGGCACCAGCAGGCTCAAGCAGAGACCACCACTGCCACAGACTGCCTGGACCCACGCGAGGTCTCTCTACAACAGCCGCCTCATCACCTGACAGCAAGGGCCGGGCAGGACCTGCAGCAGGGCCAGCTCCATGGGAAGCCCACCAGCTGCAAGGCTGAGCTCTGCTCTCTGGGTCAGAATGATGTCCCCCAGGCTGGGATCACAGCCCAGGCTTGAGTCAGGCTTGCTTTGCTTCAAGAGTAGCTGTTCAGTCACTTGAAACCAGCTTCTGACAGACGTTGCCAAGGGCACTTTGTGTAAACCAGTTCCCACAGCCAGGGCAGCTCTCAGCTACGAGGCTTTCACTGAAATGGCAGCGAGGAGATGAAGGGCAAGACTTGTTTCGACACGCTCCGGACGGCTGCTTTCAGCCACCGCGTGGTTCTGCCTTGACGGCTTTGTGCTCCTTGCAGGCAGCAGCCACTGAGAGCCCCCCAGAGCCACCTCTCCGCTGGCTGAGAGCAGAGGGGAATAGAAGAGGGGGGGTAAACCCAGAAATTAAAAAGAAGGGAGCATGGTTAGGTGATGGGAGAGTGAGAAAATAGCCTCTAGTTCCTCCTGTGTGCGTATCAGCCATCCAGGCTCAGCCTCTGCCAGAGGGTCCCGGAGCGCAGGCAGTACCGGGCCTTGAGGTGGGGAAGCAAAAGCCAAACACTAACCAGTGTGGATCAGAGGGCGGGTAAGGAGAATAAGAACCAGGAGGCTAGGCCTGCAACAATTCACACCCTGTGCCCTCAGCTCCAAACACAGCTTAGTTGCTAACAATATTAAATTCCAAAAAGACTTGTAATGTAGGAAAATAAAATAAACATCCTGCACACTTACCCAATCCTGGTAAACAGCTTCCCATGGGCATGGAGAAAACTGAGGATGAACCTTTTGTTCAGCTGCATGGGAAAAAAAAAAAAAGGAGAAAGAAGGAGAAAACAATTAAACTCTCTCCGATTTCCTGTGAATTAAGAACGTCCCCAGTGACAGAAGAACCTGGCCTTGGATGCTGGGGGTGGCACTGGAGATGGGAACCAAATGGACATGCCCAAACTCTTACAAACACAATGCACACAGGCACGGGCAAGTGCCAAACAGCTGGAGCAGGGAGAGGCGGTGGAGACACAGCACCCTCTGCTGAGCCCTGCGCTCCCTCGCAGCACCGGCACCCAGCACCGCTCCTCCGTGCCCTGCCAGCTCCCAGCACAGCGCGGCCCAACGGGTTGGGCAAAAGCAGTCTCCAAAGGCAGCCCATCCCACCAGTGCTTCCCATCAACAGGGAAAAACAAAAACCAAACCACCAACCCAAAAATTAACCAACAGAAGCAACTTGTCTAGTGCTCCGTGACGGCGGTGGAGGCTGGGAGCAGCCTCTGGTCGAGGTGGAGAGGGAGTGGGATGTTCTCGGCAATGTTTTCCCGTAGAAAAGCCAACACAGCGAGTGCAGGAGCAAAGCGAGGAGTGCTCATTTGTGAGGGGCACTGGGGTGAGGCTGTGCCCCTTCACTTAACTCCAGCCTTAAGCAACTACAGCAAAGGAGCCGGTGCTCAGATCTATCAGAAAAGCCCCTGAAAGCCTGGAGCAGCGATGCTGAGCAGAGCAACATGGAGCTAAGGAGATACAGGGGGAGCTGGCGGCAGCACATGGCGTGATGGCACCTTCCTGTCCCGCTTAGGTCCGGTACCATCAAAACCCGACTTGATTCATTACTTAGGACTGCTCTAAGCCACCTCTGCTAGCTCAGCAGAGCTCCGGGCTTTCCCAGTCATTATCTCAAGGGCTTTGAAGAAGGCCGTGGGTGGGTAAGTCGTCCCTGTGCCAGGCCCTGGAGGTGGCTGTGTCAGCCAAGAGTGGACTGGCCCCGCTCTCACCTTCTCCACAGCCAGAGGCTTTCCTCTCGCGCCCACGCGCCTGCACAGCCTCAGCACGGTGAGAAAAGCCAGGCTCCGAGCACCGCGCGGCGAGATGCTGACCAGGAGCAACTCAGTCCGAGCACCACCGCTCCGCTGCCGTTCGCCCAAGATTTTCATTTCTTGAACGCCTCTGTTAAGGTCAGGGAAACCACTTCCATTCACGGGGCGGATCAGACGCGCAGAGGGAGGATGAGGTTACCAGGCAGAGCTGTGGCAATGCCCAGCCAAGAGCTGGGCACACGTGAGAGGGTGCAAGATGGCCACGGGCCAATGGCCCCAGGCAGCACCAAGACCCCCAGCAGGCCTGGCTGCAGGGGACGGTTATCATGGGCAGCCCTAGCTCTGTTGCTGCCTGCCACCCGCGTTTGTGGAACCCCTCAGCTCACGCCATGACTTATGCCAGCGGCTCCGCGAGGTGCGATTGCTGGGTTAGGTGTAATTAACCCGGCTGCGTTCCCGGAGGACCCATGCAGGAGAATGATGCCCTGCTGCAGAGTCGCTCCTGGGCCATGTGCGAGTTTAAACATAAAACCTGTCTCATAAAACAAGCCAGACCAATTAAACTGGCCCCCGCAGCACGGGGTTCTTGCTTACTCACTATTTTACTGCTGCCCTAAAGAGCCCTTTCCACTGGAACTTGACTTCATTTGCCACCATTTTATTGACTCTGCAGATGAAACCCAGAAGAGACTGGGGAATACTGGGACAGCACAGCAAAGCCCTTATTCGCTCTGCCAGTGAAGTCTGGATATAGCTGCTTCTCCTCCATCCTCCTCAGGACACCAGGGCAGCTCAGAGCTTGAAACCGTTAACACGTCCTTTTTTTTCAGGCAACTGCGTGTGGAGGTCGAAAGCCGGTTTGTGACAGGCTCTGTGGCTCCAGCTGCGATCAGACACCCCGACAGAGACACAGCCCAACATGTCTGAGCCCCCAGCTGAGGTGCAAGAGCCTTGGTGGGGCGGCGGGCAGAGCTCTGCCCCACAGCATGCCCACGGGCTGCTGCTGCCTGCAGGAGCTGCAGGAGGGGGGTCCGTGCTCATGCTCTCTGATGAAGGATACGGAAAAGGGCAGGAGCTCGTGGCCTGACCCATCTCTACTGGAAAGCCTGGCGCAACGCTGCAATCAGCAGGCTGCACGTGGGGGAAAGAAGAAATTGGGGTAGAAGTTTTTCTCGAAGGCCCACGTTCACCCACAGCCCCGGGAACACTCGCCCTGCAATCCTCGCACCACTTTACTGGCAGCGCGGGAGTACCAAAACTCCCCACCTCGAATGGAAAGTGACGCCCGCCTCCTGCGGGGACGTGCCCCAAGTGCTCCCCCAGAGACACCCAGCTCCAGGAGGGCTTGTCAGGACCTCAGCTTCGCCCCCATCTTCTCAGAGCAAGTCTCACACCCAGCCTTTTCACTCGCAATCCCAAGGACTAACCAGTCGCACTCCACAGGAACCAGTGCTGAACTGGGACACAGACATGTGAATGTATAATATGTGGTTTTTTTTTCACTTTTAAAGGAAGCAGGATACCTGCCTCTAGGAAAGAAGCATGTTGCATACCTCTTGCCAACTTAAGCACGAACTTAGCAAGCCCAGGCAGAGACCTGTGTGCCCCAGTGCTGTGGCATCTCAAGCAGGCACCTCTCACACTTCTCTCGCCACTTTTTTCTCCCACAGCCTCAAGGTTTTGATGAGCTCATCACTTAACTTTGGACCTTTCATCTCCGAGTTCACGCTAAGGCCACGGGCTGCTTTGACTGGGCTTTTCTCTGAATGACTCTTTCTCTAGTGAGTCACCTGCCCCTCAGTCTCCGGGAGCCCTCCCTGCTCCTCCCATCCAACTCCGCTTCTCACGGCGAGAGGGAAACAGTGACTTCCACCGAGCGGCCAGGCTGCAGGGCAGGGAGGAGGAAGTCTGTCACCTGCTGTTCTGCATTCACACGGCGGAGAGGAACACTTCCCCACGGCCCCGCGAGCGTGCTCGCTGCCCTTATGGTGCTAGCATAAGGCCCACAACAACTCCTTGCCTCCATCTCACTCACTGCAGTCCAAGGGTGGCCACCTCCAAAGCTTTCCTGAAAATGGTCCCTGTACCGACGCCAGGATGCCAGGGGAAGACAGGGCTCCCTGAGCACTTGCATCGCTGCCCTTTGGGGGCACCTTTGCTCCTTGGGCCAGGGAAGCAAGTCTGGCTGGTCCCAGTTGGTCACTTGGGAAAAGCCCGTGAAGTAAGGCTTATACAACAAGAAAACTATGTCAAAAAATGGATTTTGGCCCTTCCAGTTGAAAAGTGGGCATCACAGATATGGAAGTTATGAGCATATAGTGAAGGCATTAGTTACAAAAACAAACCAGCTGTCAAGAAGGGGTCCCTGCACACAGTAGTGCCTGAAGCTGAAAACAGCTGTTTTGGCTGTCATGAGTCAGCATGTGCAGACAGACTAAATCCACCTGGGAAGAGGCAACCTCACCAGAGGAAGCAGCCCACTGCTGCTCGGGGAGCATTCACACACCGCACCGCCAACCAAACTGGATTTGTTACCATGGAAGAAATCAACAGTGACTAACAACTTCTCGCAGAGCGGCTAAGTGTAGAGATAGCAACGGTCCTGGAACAGCCAGCTCAAATCACCGAGAGGCCACGAGGAGTACATCCTGACAACACACAGAACAGAGGCGGTCAGACAGCTTCAGGAAAGGTTTGTCGTGTCTTGAGCCAGCAAAGAAGAAAGCAAGACTCAACCTCAAGAGACTGTGCACTGACCAAAAAGGGTTGAAAATGCCTTCCCCACCCCAGCACAGAAACAATGGAAATGCCACCGGGGTGTGCAGGAAAAGGAGCGCCACGAACCAGGCCGGGAAGCAGAGCTGCCATGCTCGAACCCAGCACCGACCCACTTGGCTCACTGCGAGGAGCACACAGAGCTTTGGCACCTGAGCATCAGTCCTAGCTGTGAAGGAGGCACCAAATAAGGGAAGGATTCTGGAGCGGCGACTCCTGGGGAAAAAGCATTTCAAGTTAAAAATTGTTACTTCAGGTTTGGAAGTAAATTTCAGGATCTGGTCTTTATCAAGCGAGGCAAACTTTCTTCAACATCAGCAAAGCATCTGTGGAGCAGAAAGTGGTGTCAGAGTCAAAATAGGCTGCAAAAGACAAGTCCATTAATCACGAGACCAGATGCAAAACTGCCTGTAACAAATGCGCTGCCTCCACCGGAGTGGAAGGGACTGGAGCCCAGCGGGACGTTCTCCTGAGTCTGGAGGTCTCCTCTGCGACAAGGGCTTGGGATACAGACCACAGAGCCACACAACTCCACTCCAAAACACGTACCACACTCAACCCAAATATTTTCAGGGTTTCTGGGGCAGTCAGGCTTTTCCAGGCACAGCTTCCTTGCTGAGAACTCTGTGAAACAACATCCAGGCACCCAAATCATGCCATATTCTCACTCCCAGCTCAACGGCTAGATGTACCATGTTAAATATTAAGATTATCCCTCTCTTCCGCAGGCAGCTCCTTCAGAGCTTTACACCACACAGCCCAACAGCAGCAGCGAGCCTGCTATCTCCCCCGAAGACGGCCTTCCAAATACGAGCCTGAGCCTTTATCCCACACCATCGCAAACCTGGAAGGCACAGCTCTGGCTGGTGTTTTCCACAGCAGTATCTTGCTGAAACAACAGCAAGCACTGATACAGAGCTTCCTGCAAAGCCCACGACGCTGCAGCGGGCTCGACTGGCAAGATACCAGGAGGAGCTTTTTACTGTTACAGGTGCAATCGCAACAAAGTGGTGGTGGGAAGTGTTCTGTGCAAATGGCTACCTATATAAAGGAGAAAAGACAAAAGGGCTATTAAGGCTGTCAGGCACTTCTGCAGTATTTACAAGGTGGCCACAGAGCTGCGGGCAAATTCCAGCTGGGCTAATTACTCTAATCACTCCTCTTCACATACCACCTGCAACCACAAATGGATACAGAGCTCACCTTGGCTTCTTCTTGCCACGGGTTCTAGTGCAGGTTTCAGTTTAGCAGTTGCAATGTCCTGCGCTGAACCAGGTTAATTTCTGTAGCATTACAAGCAATTCCAGTGAGAATCCTGACACTTAACATCAGACACTGCACACATGTAAAACCCAGTTTGCTACGACATGGAAGAAAGAGAGAACCCTGATGTCTTGTGGACTTCAGACACACAAAATTAGTTTCCAGGGAAAAAGACCCTGAGACACTCCTGCGGCTTCCTGATCTTCTGGACTGCAGCAGCTACAGCTCCAGGACACATCTCATGGCTGTAAGAGCTGCATGTCAGCAACCCAGCAAGAGAAAAAGACCCATTTAGGAAGTCCCCCAGCAAAACCAAGGAGCTTTTGATATTTCCCTTCATCACTGCATGGAGCAGGTGAGATGAGAAACACAAGCAAGAAAATTGTGCATTAGTAATGTACTTTTAGTAATGTAAAAATCAAGCAGTGGTGACTTCACTGGCTCCAAAACAAATACCTGACCAATAAATTAACATTATTTAATAACGAATTTACTAGTAGAACTTTCAATTTAAGGAAAACAGGTCAAATAACGTGCATATAAATATTCTATTTCCTTTTCAACCAAGCTTGTATCTACGTTTGGTTTCTATGAATTAGTAACATGCAACATTCTTGGAAAAAAAATTACAATTAAATAGATTAAAAACTGATTAAGTAACCTCTTAAAAACCAGTGGTCTCCAGGGACCCTCACTGAACTGGGTGGAAAGAGGTTTTGACAAGACTCATCAGCCAGGTTTTTAATCAATGACCTGAAAGCAAATTCTGCTGTCAAACTGCCTGCAACACCCAGGCGAATGGAGCAGTAAGTAACGATGGCTGAAGCGCATTCACACAAGGTTATTATAATCGCTTCAAAATCTGGGGGTTTCCAAGATCAAATGTCATGTTGCACATCTGGGATCATGTCACATCAAGTCTCCAGGAGACCATGCCCAAGGCAGCTTCTCCAGAAAGGCTCTAGGGACTGGAGCAGCAAGGTCCGCTAAAAGGGGTTAACGCGTCCCTCAGATGCACAAGCAGGCACTGGACAGCCCACGCACAGCTACATACGGCGCTGGCGAGGCTGACGCCGAAGTACTGCATCCAGTTGTAGTGCCCTTATTTTTAAAAGGATGCTGAGAAATTGGAAAGGGTCCAAAAAACAGCCATAAAAGTAATTCAAAGGCTAGAAATGATGTCTTGCAGTCAAAAACTTCAACAGCTCGATCTGTTTAGTGTATCAAAAAAGACTGGGAGGCGATTCGATTGCAGGGTGCAAAGTGCCTCCATGGTACTTAGGGGCTCTTTACACCCGCAGAACAGCAAAGCACAGAAACTGGAAACGTTCACTCTGGAAAGAGGGTAGAAGTGTTTCAGAACCAGTACAATTATCACTGGCATCGACTCCCCAGGAAAAGGGTGGAGTCTCCAGACTGGATGTCTTTCTGGAAGCTTTGCTTTCGCCAAACACAAGTTATTTGGCTTCATACAGGAGTAGCAGGGTGAAATTTAAGGACCTGTGATATACAGGAGATCAGACTAGATGATCTAATGGTCCCTGCTGGCCATAAACTCTACGAATCTATGCAAACATGCCAGAGAGTCCTCAGCTGAGATATCAAGTTAACTTTCAACATAAAACCTTTCACAAACTCGCTCTGGTGCTGCAGGTCGTTTAGGATACAAGCTCAGCTCTTCAAGGCTGCACCTGGTTAAGCACTCAGAGGGAGATGACCAGGCAGAGCCCTTCTTTGTCCAGCAGGTAAGGCAGAGGCCACGTGCTCTGCACCGCAGCAGCCCCAACCAGCAAAGAGCAGCTTATACTCAAACACACGCTGTCTGCCAGGAGTAAACAGCATCCTCTTCCTGTGATAGAAAACTGACACCAAGAAATGTGTGATGAGTTCTGGTCACAAGCGATCTGTAAATGTAGCGCCGGGCGTTGTCAGCCTTCTTCACTACCCCGCAACAGATTATCTGTGGGGTTAAAGCACGAAGGAGAGAGAGAATGTGAGAAATTAAGAAAGGTGAAGGTTGAACCCTGCAAGGCTTAGGGTGGAGTCCGGCCAACAGAGAAGACATTTGGACAACAGGCTGAGCAGAGGCAGAGCCTTCCAGCAGGATGACAGCATTACTGCACGCAATCCTCACGTTCCCGCTCCCCCAGCCACGCTCCCCAGCCGGGATAACGGGAGCCGCTCAACGGCCAGCCTGTGCCCTGGGCTCCCACCGCCTGGAGGTGGCTGTCCACTCAGCTGCATTCCTGGAGCAACTGTGGAGCCTTCACTTCTACCTGGGCAGTATCACACAGGGCACGAAGGCATCTCCCTCTCCACTCTGAATTATGCAGCGACAAAATCTGCCAGGGAGGAAGAGTAGAGCCAAGGACAGAGGAAATGACACAGATTCCAGCAGGTTCCACTCCCTGATCCTCCGGAAGGAAGTTTCTTTCCTAATACCCACCTCCACAGTGGATACGAAGCCTGTCTGGAAATGGCTCATTCAACTTTGAGGAGAAATAAACATTCCCCATGGCAGAATTAAGAGGTTTGGCTGTGGAATACGAGGTGCCCATCCCATAAAGTGTACAACAGACAGCCGAAAAAGTTGGCTTGGGCCAACTGCAGACAAAGATCAAGGTCAGACTAACAAAGCAGAAAAGCTCAAGAGAAATCACTGTCTACAGCCTTCACCCTGCTCTGGGAAATTTCCCAACCCTGCTATTAGGCATTCTACTTCCTTTACTCGTACTGCCAATTCTGGCAGGATTCACGTCTGAAGTGCAAACTCTCCCTCCCAACACCACTCTGCAGTGCCTGGATCATCAAATCCGCTGCCACGAGAAAGGACTAACGTGCAGCAGCAGGAGGGGGTTCGGTTACACACAAATCCCTGGCTGATCAGCACAGGCAGGAGAGGAAATGAGGAAAGAGTGACTGACAGGGAAAGGCGGTTTCTGGATGATTGTACTTGGTTTTAGAGTATGAGAAGCTTGTTGGAAGCTGAAGTCTCTCTCCCCTCACCGCAGCCTCTCTGAGCACTGGGATAGAGCAGAGCCCCTCACACAGGCATCAGTCACTGATGTCCTCGTAGTGCTCCCACCTCTGATCCACCACGATATTGCTACACACATTAGCACCAGATGCCTGTTACCGGAAAAAGAACACGTCGCTGTCTCTCCCGTTCAAGTAACATTAGCCCCTGCCTTGTTCTTCACAGTTAAATAAAACCACCAACACAGTCTAAAAACAAAAGGAAAAAAAAAATCAACACCAACTTCTGGAAACTCTTACTGATAGTTTAGCCTTCACTTTCTGGGTAGTGACAAAAGGTCAGGTTGCACTGGAAAGCAACATGTGGGTTCTACACGACATGCGCACACAGGCTAAATCAGTAACCAGGCTCTGAGAGCTCTGCCGAGCTCCAGGAGCTTTAGCAGAGCAGCACTGAGCATCCACGGAGGATCACGAGGCCAGGCAAGGTGCAACAGCATCTCTGGTTGGATCGCTAACGCGGGAACTGCAGCTGGGAAGGTTTTTACCAGCATTTTTATGTAAAAAACAGTTTATTAAAAAAAAAAAAAAGTTTAAGTGCAACAGAGGAGGGTGCACAACTGGCAGGCAAAAAAAGCCAGTGCTAAGCTGCATGGCTGAATGTCACGTCTCAAACCCAGAGAGGCTAGGAGTGTGGTTTTAGTGTTTAACCAGTTTCAACTGCAGCCTGGCACTCCTTTACTTCCT
>Ga0065711_1028403_pt1 | contig 41444 bp, 20 predicted proteins | sample Hoacrofraction12_FD_59098 | JGI IMG/M metagenome (GOLD analysis project Ga0065711, IMG submission 59098) | Hoatzin crop microbial communities from Cojedes, Venezuela - Epithelial fraction 12 v2 (version 2) | ecosystem: Host-associated > Birds > Digestive system > Esophagus > Crop | place...
GGGACCTCTGTGGGTCATCTAGTCCAACCCTCCCACCGAAGCAGGGTCACCTACAGCAGGCTGCACAGGACCTTGTCCAGACGGGTCTTGAATATCTCCAGAGAAGGAGACTCCACAACCTCCCTGGGCAGCCTGTTCCAGTGCTCCATCACCCTGCAAAGGGAAGAAGTTCTTCCTCATGTTCAGACGGAACTTCCTCTGCTTCAGTTTGTGCCCATTGCCCCTTGTCCTGTCGCTGGGCACTACTGAAAAGAGTTTCGCCCCATTCTCCTGACACCCACCCTTCAGATATTTATAAACACTTATAAGGTCCCCTCGCAGCCTTCTCTTCTTCAGGCTAAACAAGCCCAGCTCCCTCAGCCTTTCCTCATAGGAGAGATGTTCCAGTCCCCTCACCATCCTCGTAGTCCTCCGCTGGACTCTCTCCAGTAGCTCCTGATCTCCAGCTCTCCTCATCTGGGGAGTCCAGAACTGGACAGAGTATTCCAGATGAGGCCTCACTAGGGCAGTGTAGAGGGGAAGGAGAACCTCCCTCGACCTACTGGCCACACGCTTCCTAATGCACCCCAGGCTGCAATTCACTATGGAAAATAAATCTAAATACAAGAGACACTAAGTTTTCTCTAAAAAAAGAAAAAAAATCTTTCATTTGATATGAATTTGATCCTTTTGCTTTTGAGCTGCTCTAAATCTCCAGGAATCTCTCCCTGTTTGGAATTCTGTTCATGCCTTCTACTCACCATCACATCCTCTGTGCAAAAGATCCTCTCTGTTTTATCAAACTACATTAAGGAACTAATTCACTGAGACAATAAAGCACAGTAAGCAGTCTCAAAGCCCCAGTATGCTGCCTTCAGTTATGTACTTAGGTTAACATCCTGCCATAGCTCATGCAGGTAGGTAGATAGGATGTAAAATCTCTACTCTTTGATACCCATCATCTATTCTGTCACCTAGTTTTTCTTCTTGGTGTTCTTCCATTTCTTTTTCTTTCCTTTCTTCCCAAGAACTAGTGGTTAACAGAGAAATGAACACATGCCCTGAGGGTGAGCTACAAGGAGGATGTGGGTTTGTTTTGCAGTCCCACAGCTACCATTCATTTTGCAATGATACTTCAGTGGAAAATTACAACTTCCGCCTGCTGCGCAGCCTTGGTAGCCTTTCTGCACCAGGGGATTTCTGCTGGTTAGAGCCACAGTAACAACAGCAGTCAGGACTGCTGAAATGACTTCATTTACTCAAAAATGTAGCAAGTCATTTTCCCTTCTTACAAATCCAATTCTCATTTTCAGAAGAGAAAAATTCCCATACGTAAGAAGAAATGGGATCATGTCACCTTTCTTCATAGGGCAAGAAGCCAAAAATTTCTGCTCTACCAATCGTTTGGGACCTAAGGATAAAAAACTACCTTGAAAATAGATGTGAAATCTCACTACTCTCTCTCTGCTCCTTCAAAACTTGCACACTTCTAACTCTACCTCATCATAGGCAGAACTTGAAAGTGGTAGAAAGATGGAGGCCAGGGACCTGTATTTCCTGGCTGTTTGAAAACTCTGCAGAAGGAGAAGTTAAAAACACGTGTATATAAAATAGTCAAACTTGATAAAAATAATACATGTTATTATTCTGATAACTACATAAAAACAAGAGCAGGAAGCATCATGTCCACATAACATCTGGTTGATTCTCTATCAACAACAGCATAACCGCTGTCAAAAGGGTGCATCATTCTTAACACTTCAGCATTTGACATTCATTTTAATAATTACATAATAAAGCATCCTGAATAGTTTTAACATATTTTCAATTAATTTAGAATGTTTTAAGAGAAATGTACAGTAATTGCACTTTCAGGGGTTATCACAGACTTAAGTATAAAGTAACTGTGCTAGTTAAAACTATTAAAACTATGCTAGTTTTAATTAGCCTAGTTAAACTTCTGTTGTTGATCAAGCCTCTCTCTCAACATATTTATTAATCTGTTTCAGATGCTTAAATACGAGATGAAACTTCGCAAAGTTTAAATAAGTGATCACTATAAAGTCTTATATATCCAGTAATAACTGGATACACATTCACAATTAATTTTTAAAACCCTCAAAGCACTACATGGCTATATAATATGCAATTCAACAAAAGAATCTACAGCATATTGAAATGTTTTGGAGCTTAACACTCAAATTTGTGAAAGCTTCTATAATATAACTTATTATTAAAGCATTACTAAAGATTCATTTCAAAAAGTATCTGAAAACACCCAGATGTGAAAGATTGCTGCCAGTAGTCTTTATTTGGCTTTATTTTTTAGGTCTAAAACTGATGTTTTATATGTCTGCAAAGCCAAAAAAAGGTCACAGCCTAGCATCTGCGCTCTGATAAAACTTGACATAGGAAAAGGCCAGGCACTAAAGTGTGATTTAGAAGATTTAGATTGAACTTTGCCAAAATCCCAGAGCTTTACCAAGGACTGCCAGCATGAGCTTGTCCCAATTGTATAACTTGTTGTACTGCAGTTACAGAACTGATAAGTTATGTCTATCTTCCATCAAAACGTAATATATTTATGCCCTTTAACATTGGAGAAGCATGCAGACACTCCAGAAAGGCAGAATCTTTGTTCAGGCTTCAGAGCAATCCTTCAGAACAAAGCCACAAAATATCAGAGTAATATCTTCATTGTCAAAGCCACGAAAGTTTGAAAAACCTGGATATGAATTTTGCAGACAGAGGTCACAACTATTCTTATAAGTTTGTACGTCACCTATTCCTGTGGAACCTCAAGTGCTAACACATTACCAGAATTATTTATCCTAAATACAGCTCTGGGTTACAACAGGAAGAGAATACTACAGCATTGTTAATACTGAATATTACACATTCAATAATTATCTTACAGAAGTTATGGTGGAATTTTTACAGAGGTTTTGTTGTGGTTTTCTTTGCTAGCCCATAATAAAAAGAGGAAGAAAGTTCTGTTGTAGCTAAATAGAATGCATTTGTAAAAAGTTGCATTAGAAACCACGTTTACATGCCAAGCTTCCCACTTGCTTTCACTGAAAAATAAAAAGCAGCTATTGGAGTCTCCCACCCCCTCTGTTTATGAAGTCTAAGACAGGAAAAAACCTCCATTCTGAGAAGAGTTGTTTTTTTCAAAGTATGCAATCTCTTTCAGCCCAAAAAAGCAGATTTACAAAAAAATCCTACCAAATAGAAAAGGTGGAAATAAATACAAAGTGAACACCACAGTTCTTAAAAAAAAAACCCCAAAACCAAACAACAAACCACCTCAATTCCTGCACACAATCCTAAAGCTCCAACAGCATCTAGGCTCACAGACCTGACCCCATCAGATCCATCATGCTCACATGACAGGACTGTCCCAGAATTAAAATTAAAATCATAATAATATAATAATAAGATAATATATATTTAAATGCTTTATATAATATAAAAATATAAAGGTAACAAGCATGTATGTACCTATAATAAATGCATTATTAGTCCTCAACACAGGAGTGATCTCAGGATTGTTCTGAAGCACAGAATCCCCATTTATAGGCAGCTGGGTGTAGTTCCAGACAGGACTTTATCAAACTCCTACCTATGTCTTCTCAAAGGTTTGTTAAATTCAGCGTGCTTCTGTAAATGTTGGAGATAAAGACTCTTCATTTTCTGTTTTGTCAGAAAATTCTCTGCTAATGCTATAATGCAAAAATGTGCTTGAACAGGCACACAGAATTACAGCCTTTGCACAAGAACTTCCTAGAATTTTGTTTTGATCTTGATTCAAACAAGCAAGTTCAGAATACAGAATCCTTCAGGCAGTGTCTGCTGCTACTTAAGACAACCGTCACACCAAGAACCTACACAATTTGAGAAGAGCTTTGCGCCTGCTAACCCATACTGAATCACAGTTTTGTTAGTGAACCCAAACATGCAAGTCTAATATCCATTTTCAATTACCAGTTTGCAGAGCAGGGCTTTCCTCTGGCGTTTTGGTTGATGTCAGACACGAGAGGCTCGTCACCATGGCATGCCGACACCCTGCTCGCCCTCTCCTCCCCCATCTCTCGCCAGCCTCGGGGACAACAGTGCCCTTCTCAAACCAGCCGTATTTTCCGTATACAAGACCTCCCTTCATCTACGGGAGATTCCCTTGCTGACCCAGTTCAGTTGTTTTAGAGGACACAGCTTTTGAAATGAAATTCAGTTGTGGAAAGAGGCAGTAACAGCTTTAATCATGGCTGCAATTTATCCAAACGTGAATGATGCCGGTGTGGTCAAACTATTCCAGCAAGCAACAGCTAGAAGATTTTCAGTATGATGACTTGCCCACATAGGCAAGTCAGAGCTGGCTTATTAGATTTTGATTTTTATCTTCTCTCTGTACCACACATCCTTAGGAGTGCTCCAGCTTGCATGGAATCATGTGAATCAGCCAGTGGAAGGGCCCCTGCTCATCTCCGTGGCTGTGAGATCAGACGCAATGTAATACAATCCACTATTTCAACCAGAAATATGAAACATCCAGGAGTTCTGAAGACTAGAGGCCAAAAATAGATGTTTTTTACCAGAAAGACTCCCTGACCTTTGGGGAAGACTGAAAGGGAAACCTACTGGGCTAGATGACCCACAGAGGTCCCTTCCAACCCCTAACAATCTGTGATTCTGTGATACTGTGTATAATTTGGCTCCTGCAAGGAATGGGCAGTTAGATTAAAGAAAGCAGTATAACATTTTTATTTCTGAACGACAATTACACTTTGTATTGCTGGTGGAACCTTAGAGCACGTTATAGATCTGAAAAATGAAGCATGCTTTCTGCCTTTCAGTATACTGAAGAAGAAGGGGGAAAAAAATCCATGAAAAGAGGCATTGTCATGTTTGTTGACACTGGTTAAAGGCTTCCTATAGCTCAAGAAGCAAGCCGTGTTTGTTACGGAAAAATGGAACTGAGTAATGAAAACGAGACCCCCGTGCATGTTCACCTTCATTCAGTAAATCCAGTGTGATACACTGTCTTTGCCTAGGAACTGTAATGGTTTGATATTGTAATTTTAAAATAACTTAATGAGCATTTCAAATTTAGTAATGGAAAGTGTTTTGAAGAACTGACAAATAACACTAAAATCATCCCTAAAAGCTCTACTTCAAGTATTCTTAAGCTCTTAATTTTGAGAGAAAACACCTCACAGAAAAGCTTTTTTTTTTTTTTCAATTTTTTTCACCAGCTTTTCAACTTCTGTAATATTAGGCCTTGGAAATTCAACTCAATGTATTCTTGCACATTTCAGAGGAGGCCCTGGGTGCTTTGATATTTGGTGAGAAAAACGAGACTATACTAGAGCATATGACTCCCTCCCTTATTTTTTCCTATTGTTGCTATAGTTTCTAGCTGCCATGTTATCATTTCTCTGTCCGAAATGAGACATTGCCTTGTCTTATTTTTTTCCTCTATTGCATGGTTTAGTTGTTTGCATATAAAATGAGTAGAACTGGATTTGTCTCTCAATCCGTATCTGTTTCCATTTAGGTTTGCATGTAGGTTATTTTTAGTTCTATGAATAGTTTCCCTGCTATGCATAACAGTCCTGGAAAGGCAAACAAAAGCACGTACTCAGTAAAAACTCTAGGGAAACCATTTTTTTCCAGTACAGTGGTTATAACCTAAAGGCTCATAAACCAGAAAAAGAAAGGAAAAAAATAAATCCCTTAAACTAGTTTCTTGAATAATTGACAGTACTATGCTGTCTTCTAAATATCATATTTTAGCAGGGAGAAGAGGGCAGGCAGAGAAGAAATCATGAAGGTGTATGTTTTAGTGTTTTGGATAAAAAACCTCTTATTCTTATCTGGGTTGCACAGCATGGGACATAGAGCAAGGCAGGATACACAGAGATTACCCAACTCAGTCTCCCACCCTGGTCAATCATCCCTAGGTCGAAGCTTCTTCTGTGAGCCGCATTACATTCACCTTTCTGTTCTTCATCCAATTCCAGTGGCAAAAGAACTCATATTAAAAATGTATTACCTTTTTCTCCCTCTGAAATATGGAATAGCTGTACTATGTTAACTACAGGCTACAGAGTGTCTGGTCTTTAAACTACCACCACCCCTAAATAATGTTCTTAATAGTTCCTCTGATCTAGTTGTAGATATTTCTGCCACTAACCTAAGCAAATACTCAACATTCAGGGCTCAAGGGGAGTTTACTTCTAAATAGATAAAAGATAAAGAGTGTAAAGAAGTATAAATATCGCAAACTCAAGAAAGCTCATTCTTCACATGATAGAACAGGGGAAGCTCCTTTGAAAGGTTGAACTAGTTTGTTATTTAAAACATTATATTCAATAGAGAAGATGCATAGGCAAATTCAGGCTGAACGGGATGACAACAGAAAACCTCTGAAATGCTCTTGACACTGTAAAACACTACATAAATGAGGAGATATCAGACAAAACGCGATGGACTGATGCTACGACACTGCTGCTTGTATTGCTAATATTTTTCTAAGTTCTGCACTCTGTCAGTCTGATCTTTTACTCAAGCTCCCCACTATGAATGGAATTCTCTTGCTTCAAGTCCATGCTAACTTTGTACAGTGCTATCGCTTCTCTTGAAGCACCATCAGCAACTATACAATATGAATAGTTTCCAATTGATTTGAATTTAATTTCCAGAACAAATGGACTGGATTTTTATGTAAATTAAATCATTTGGCCTGTTGTAATGAGATAAAATGGCAGTAGTGAAAAGCCCTTGAATTTATTTAATTTCTTACCAGAGCTGAGCCTTTTGGGCTTATTAAATGGCATAAGAGAGGGTTTTGTGACATGACGGCTTTTCATGTCAAATGGTAAGTGCAACGTATTCCAGACTAGACAGACTCATTAATACTGACAGCTTCTACAGTCTCCAATGTTTTTCAGTGTTGATAGTGAGTCAGTATTGGAAATTCCATATTCTGAGACACGAGTTATTAGAATAAAGTATACTTGGATCATACTTCATACTTCCTGATGTTTATGCCATTTTTCAGTTATTCTCACCCTTTACGTAGATCTCTGCAGTGACAATGGCATACCACACGGAAGCTGAATTTTGTTGCCAGAAATACACTGGTTTTCTTAGCAAAATTACATTTTTGCATAAATTCTAAAACAGGAAAATTAGACATTTTAAAAGTATGCTTGCTGGTTGTAGTAATTTTTAATGGCAACTCTCCAAGCTTTTTCTAACAATTTGATTAGGACTAATGCACTTTTTTGCCATGCATGACTAGGTAATAAGTCTGTATTCTGAAGTGAAATTAGAATTGGAGGAATGGTAAAGTGGGACAAAAATGGAGGATTCCAGTTTTAGAAAATGTTGATCTGGTCCCCTAAAAACCTTCACAAGTTTCTGCGAAGTGAATTAATAAAAAAGGAATGCCTACCTCTATTAAGTACGTTATCCCCTAAAAATGCAATTTCAGCTCAACTGTATGTATGAATTTAATAATTACGAAAATAAAACCTTTTGTTTCTTAAACAAAGGGGTGTTTGTTTTCTTTCCTTTTAGAATGGACAGAAATCCAAATTAATTTATACTTCACAGTTCTCTGTGAAAACAGGTTTTTATACATGGGTAATTGAAGTCCATCAGACAATTCCTATGAGTTGTTGCTTACCAAAATGCTTTCAGAAGCATTACAGTTTATGCCACAAAATTGTCTGGTTTTAATTTTTAAGAAAATTGTATCTCATCTTATTTTTGTAATAAATTTCAATATTCTTTTGGTGTTCTTATTCATTTTTAGGTTAATTATGTATTTAAAGTTTTCTCAGAAATTGATCTTTTGTTGGCAGTCTGTAAGAAAAAAGAGAAATGACAAAAAGAATTATAGCCCATTAGAGATCTCCTTCAAACACTTCAATTACATGCAACCAAGGAGAAATCACATGCAAATGAAGTCTGCAAGCATTAAAAAGGGAGGGAGTACAATGTAATTGAAGAGAAACTGCACAGAGGCAGTAGAACACATTTTAATGTGATTCAGCTTCATAAAGGTTGATCTAATGTATTTAAGGGAGGACACCTTGAAATGCAGCCCACTGGGCAGGTGAGATCTAGCAATATTGTTGAAGGACATCGTGCCCCTTGGTATAACAGTTTGTTTATTCAGATGTAGGTACCACCTCTTATCAAATACACCTCTCAAAGATCTGAACCAATAGATAATGTTTATACAATACCCCCTTAGGCTTTGACTACAATGGGGAGTATAGAAATCAATTTCTTGGGGCATGGCCTTGCATTACAGACAACCCGCTCCGCTAAGCTTGGCTTCAGGAATTGGAAGCAGTACATATGGATCTGAACGTACAGGTCCAAACGCAGTCCTAGAATTCAACACAAATCTCGAACGTTACAGTCGGGAACTATTTAGGGCTTTTTTTTTTTCAAAATACTGTTAGTATTCACAGGGCAGAGAACCGCTCTTGTCCAAAATTTTCATTGGAGGCACCTCATTTATCCAAAAGGTATTAGTGAATTGGCAGGAATTCAGTGACTAGGAAATCATGGCAACAGATGTTTAATTTATGAAGAAACATTAGAGATGAGCATAAACACAGTGTCTCAGTCAAGGAGATATGAGCCACATGTGTTAAAGCAGCATAAAAAGAGAAGACATGGAGCATGATTCAAGGAGCCAGAGTGATGGGATTACAGCTACACAACACAGTTTGAAGCTTCATTACAATTTTTTCCTTGCTTATCCTGGGGGAAAGGACAGAGTTCCCATAAGATAGGATACTCACTGGTATAATAAATAGATAATAGACCAGAGAAGAAATCCTCACTGGCACAACAGATGGGCTTCACCACGAAATAAATCTTTTCTGCCCGTAAGTTCAGTTCAGCCAGACACTGACCCCACCACTACAGCAGACACTGAACACAAAGTTGGTGCTCAATTCCCATGCAGCAAAACTGCCCAGGTTTCCTCTTCCCTTGACTCCTAAGTGTCGTGGCATTTTCAGGAAAATGTCTTTCTGAAATTCAGGCACAACCGTCCTTGCCAAAGAACTGAAAAATATTACAGCAGCTAACACATGGGAGATGGAAGGTGAGAAAATCAAGAAGGACAGAAAGATCAATTTGCTTATTTAGGCAGTAATTTAGGAAAATATTTAATCTGCTTAACTTTCAGCATCTAAGCGACCTACCTTGAGTAATTCTGGCAGGAAAGCAAGCTGTAAAGGTCAGTGTCCTAGTGAATCAGTGCTGGCAGACGGAACGACCCAACTGCTAGTGCATTTCTAGGAGCAATGCAAAGTTCTGTGGGGGGTCCTTCTGCAGCCTAAGGGACATTATCTTTAAATAGAGGCATGTTTTGTGTCCACATGTATTTTACATTACACCTATATTAAGAGAATAGTTGTTTTGGTATGGTAATTTCAACATCTCACAACATACTGTGGTACCACCTTGTGGCAGCTTTTTAGATAGCGCTATTGGCATTAGGACTGGATGACTATTTTAAAAATGAAATTAGAACAACTAGCATTTTCTCTGATTAACAGGTTTAAGCTACATTCAGAACCATCTGCATCCTACTAGCAATTAGGATACTTTATGAATTTACGAGTCTCTGTGTTACAGAATATTTGAAGTAGTTTTCGAATGTGTCTCAGTGGAAGCTGGATATCAGTGTTCAAAGACTATTGGAAAATTACTTTATGTATGTACATACATATATATAAGAATTCACCTATTAAATCTTTGCATTCTGAAGTTATACACGTGCTCAATTACTATCAAAGTTGGGAAGCAAAAAGACACAACCAAGAGAATTTCCTGCCTCCACTGAGGCTGCAGATGAGTGACAGCATTTCCATCTCTGGGCTCCAGAAACAAAACCAAACCACTTGGCTCAGCGATGGGATAAGCCACGAGGCAGATCTGTCAGGTAGGACTGGCAGCTCCTGTAACCACGTCCCTGTCTGTGCAAGCTCAGGAGGCTGCTGAGAGGAGACTGGCAGCAGCAACACAAAAGGGAACTAAAAGATGTGGAGGAGCCCAGGTTGTCCCTGTTGTCTCACAGATCTGCAAAGAGAAGGAAGCCAGCAAGAAGTATGGAGAGGTGACGTGGGGAAGACAGCTGCCTCTGCTTTCATGATGTTAAGATTAGAGGAAGGTATGAAAAACTCCAGAAGGCAAACAGGCATGTAACTGAGCTGCCACGGTAAAGATGAGCTTTTGGAAAGAAAAACACAGAAATCTGGACTCCGTTAAGTGGACCATCCACTTCTTTATTTCAGGTGGCCCAGCTGGGCCAGTAGCTATTTAGCCCCTCTATGCTTTTCTGGTTTTGAATCATTTTAGAGACACCAAAGTATAACAAACAGCACTGTTTCAAGGACCTTTTGGTCTGCTTCTCCCACAGCCATCTTCCTCCTCTTTTCCATGTCATTGGAGGAAACGAGGTTTCTGCTCCTAAACAAGAGCTACCATCTGTTTAGACTTTGTGCTTTGGTTTAGGTCGATCTCAGAGTATTGAAGTTTAGGTACAAATTTATCTCTTACAGCTTTGACTGATTTGAAAACACAGAGCAGGAAGGAGAACTCTTATTTGAAAGTGGTAGTTAACAGGTTGTTTATTGTGTGTACAAGGAAGCTCTGGGTTTCTTCAAATTAATGCTTCAAATCTGAAGCAGCATGCCATGTTCCAGCTCAGACAGATGTGTTCCTGTTTTATTCACTAACTACAAGCATCAGTTTAGTGTAAAAAAAGATTAAAAACTGGCACAGAAATTCTGCATGAATGAGCCAGTTTGAGGCAAGGGTTTATGGCTCTGGAAGGTCTACTTCTCCTCCAGCATCCTGCTTTCTAGTTTCCACCTGAACCCCAAAGGGAGAAGCACGGGATTAAGTATTACACCTACTGATTAAACTTGGCAATAAAATATGAAAATGCCAAAAGATCAGATGTTTGGATGAAGCTGAAGAGAAAGCACAAGGCTAAAATGTAAACCAATAGGAAATGTAAACAAAGGCTCTTACACCCTCTCAAGAACACTGTGTTTAGATATCTTCCTGTCATACTTGCTGCTCTCTCTGTCCAGATGCCTGCGTTACCTCTCTACCTCAGACTCAGATCACAAGAGAGTTCCTGCCTGCTGATTAGAGGAGTAAAAACACTTTCTCCTGAAGCAGTCTGATGGATTCTAGTTTCTGACAGAATAATTATTTACATTTTACTATTTTCTTCATTTTTAAAAGCTACCCTTAAAAAGTGCACACTACTGTGTTACCAGGGAGTATCACAGCCTGTTAGTATAGTAAAACATTTTTCCACTAAGTAGGCAATTATGTACCTGGGACATTTGTTTTCCAAACTTTCTCACGCATACTCTATAAGACAATGTTGACTGTAACCTGTCAAATAATCCTCGCAAATATCCATCATTTATGGTAGCTATAAGCCCATGCCTTGATGTTATATTAAATAAGTCTTAACTCATCACAAGACAAGCAGAAAAGGAAGATATATCGAGCTAATTAAAGAAGGTTTCTTATACAGTTTCTTTAACCTTAACACGCTGAGCTCCCATTTATTACTCTATGTTGTGTACTTGTAATAGACCACACCACATGTCACCTCCTCAAGCAAGAAGGCCAATTCAGAAGGTATTTAAACACGTGCCCACCTCCCAGCTGGCAAGCAGAAAGTCAAGTGCCTCACTGGGAAGTCGGAGGAAGGGAAGAAACGTTGTGAGAAAGCACAGATATGACTGCCTCTGGAGAAGAGCAACTTGATGAAGCGCAACAGAAAAAGATTTCTTCTGAAACCATCTTAGAAATCAGTTTAGATTTATGCAAAAAGATAGGTGAAAACTCAATTTCTTTCACTCGTGCTCCTGCAGTTATAAGATTAGTGGTAAGGGTAAGATCACAAAGTTGTGTGTATTCTCTTGTATACACAGAGCTGGAATGGAAAACTGTGAGAGTCTCCAAACTCGGATACAGCCCTTGTATACTTCCTTCGCCCTTGTATACTTCCTTGTGCCTTTTTTTTTCTTTTCTTTTTTTCCCCCTCTACAATAGCGGCAGAATAATGCCCCAGCAGACTGGAGAAGGAAGCTGTAAACTGCCACTCACAACAAGCCATCTGCAGAATGCAGCACAGACAGGTGGCAGAGACACAAAGCTGGAGGTGGCTTTTGTCAGACACACCTGTAACAGTGAACATCTTTTCCCTCAGCTTATTTGTAACTCCTTCCTCAGCTTCGTATGCAGGATCCTTTCAAGTTCCTGTCGTGCAATCAATATACACAAGACTAGCCTGCAAATCTATGTTTCTGTACATCAAGTGATTAAACCTGGACAGGATTTCTCAACAAAAGCTTTTTGATGAGAAAATTCAGAATGAACCCCCAGATTTTCTAAAGCAAAATACATGTTGCAAAAGGGTTGTCAGGAAATTTTCTTAGGACAAGGTTGGAGGAGAAAGAAGAAAACAAAATATAAAAAATTTATATTTTCTTCATCACCACAACATTTCCACTTTCTCTTGAAAATAGCTGGTGATTTACAAGCTCAGCTGGAACGTATAGTGGCACGTGGAGAGCACAGGACACGTATCTCAAGTCTCCCTTGCTCCAGACGCCGCTTGTCTTGTGACTAAGGGGTGTCTGCCTAGATGGTGTGGGTTCTTCTGCAAAAGCAGTAGTTTCAGTTCTTCTGTTGTCAAGTTACTGATTATTTTTTTAAGCCAGACCCTCTGCCCCCACTTCCAATGGCCCCTCTCTTTCCTTTTTTCTTGGTTGGGGGCATTTTGGGTTTTGGGCCCTGATTATGTGATCACCTGTCTGTCTCTCTACCCACAGAAGGCTAAATGCTACTCAGCGTGGGGGTGGACTTTGTGGCCTTGCACGCTTTTCTTGGTTTGTCTGGCTTGTAGGAGGAGGATGAAGATAGCACTCTGGTCCATATTTGAGTCTCTTCATCTATATATAGATGCATAGATGTGATATTTCCACAACTGCAGGTTTTAAGGGCCATCTCAAAAAACAGAAAGTGGTGACTTGCACAAGAAATGTCTTCCAATTTGCCCACCTATTAGTGCATGCCTGAGTCAGCCCACCGTATTCTCCTCCTCGCCACTCCTGAATTGCCCATCCTGACCAAGTCTGGTACACAATCCCCTTTTCCACTCAGTTAGACTAAGAAGTCAAAATCTAGTTATGGCATTTGCAACTGTATCTTTTTAACAGGTTGTGGTAAGAACACTGAAACCAGTGAAGCCTGTTTTCCCAATGAAAACTTGTGTCTTCTACTCTCAATATCCCAAAGTCTTGCCATGCTGTCACCTACCACCTCACCCTTATGTAAGACTCCATTTCTTACACCCACAACCCTTACATTTCCTGCCTTCTGCCTTCCGCTGCCTGTAGACCTCTGGCAAGGCAAGGAACAGCAGAAACAGCACACGGTTCAGACGCACTGTGCAGTGTTCGTCAGCAGCGTGTCAAACCCAGCCTCTGCTACCCAGTCACCAGTTTTGTAAAGCCAGAAGGACCACCTGCACCCTTCTGTCGGGTTCAGTTACAATTGGCTGAAAGCTTAGAGAGTTACTGCACAAGGTGGCCAGGCGGGCAGAAGACAACATGATAACTAGGCTTCATCTCCTTGGAAAACAAGGCTGATAACTCATTAATCTCACTCTTTATGACGAATAGATCATCCAGGAATAGAACCTGGTTTCTCACCTGGTTTCAGTCCCTCTTACTCTGTTACATACAGCAGCTGGCACTGGCAGAACCACTGGCTTTGAGGACTCTCCCTCCATGACCCAAAATCAAACACAGACACAAAACTAAAACAAACAAAAACTTTACCAGGGCTTGAAGGGACAAAAAGAACAGTAGACTGCAGGAAAGTGGGCTCAGAAGCCTCTGTAAAAGCTGTTTCAAAAAATTAAAATCTATGTTAGTTACCAGCAGGGGACAGCAAGTCTCTATACATACACAGCGATTTATCTGCTTTACTGCTCTGATAAAAGAGGCTGTTCAGTCCTGAGAATACCTTTGGGCAAAGGCTTCCAAAAAGGAAGAGTGAGTCACGAGTGCTCAAATTCAGCCAGAACTGTAGGATAATAGTAGTAAAGACCCAGAGTACCAATTTCAAGATTCCACTTTAGATGAAAAATACAATGACCATCACCCTATTTTACTTACCAAAATATCCAGGGGGAGATTTAATTTTTAAAATACAGACATTTAGTGCTATTTTACATGCTGAATGGGATCCTACTTGCCCTTTGTTGCTATTTCAGAAGGGCAGAGATCTGCAGGTTCAATATCATAGCTGACCGTCCTACACCTTCAGTATTTTAGGGCACCTACAGTGACAGTATACACCTATATTTAGGCAGCTGGCTCACACTCTCTGGTTCTTTGGATGAGGAAGATGTTTTGAAATGAATGTAATAATTTCTGATCATAGCTGTCCTTCCATGATGTCATATGCTAAAAGATTTGATGACACTTTTATCACCAAGGAATGACAATATTTATGAGGTCCCCCATCACAAACAAACAAGAGCCTGCACTGACTATGCATCTTAAAAATCAGGACAAGAAATTTCTTATTTCAAGGACTAGTGAAAACTGAGAAGTCTTCTTTCAACTTCAGCATATAAGAAAAAGGGTCCTTTTTGAAAAATATCAGTAAGACATTTTCAGTTTGTTAAAAATATTTTTGAAAAACCTGCACTACCTTGTAAAATCTCCAAATATTGAAAAATGAATGGGACCACCTCCAAATAGCTCTCAATGTATGCGTGTGCTGTGCATAATTAAACTGGAGTTTCCTTTGGAAAGAAGTCCTCAGAACTAAAAAAGGAAAACTATCCCTGCCTTCATGTACAAAACCGCATCTTTTCTAATTCAGGAGCTGTTCACCCATAGCAAGTTGCTACCAGACCAACAGTCCATAACCCCAAAATCTATATTATATTGAAGATATACATTACACACACACACGTATTTTCTGCATTCCAAATGTGGTTAGAAAGTTCATTTTAGTATGTTGATTATTCATACAGACAGGTATTAATTTCCTTGCATACAAAGTGGGCCACAAATACCATCCCATACCTAATTTTGATTTCCATGTTTTAAAACTATCATTTCTAAATTTAAAGGGCTCATAAAAAGAACCAGGGCTGAGGCCCAGCAATCTCCTTACTAGTAAGTGAACAAAGAAATTCAGTCTGTTTAATTTTTCAAGGAACAAATCAACAAATAATTTCATCACAGCCTATAATGGAAGTAAAAATACAAAAGCAAGACAAGTTCATACTAGAACGAGACACACTTTTTAATGGCAACACCACATTAAGACATGTTAGACATGCTGAGACTTTAAATCCAAATTGGATAAAGAATGTTTTACCCACACATGATTCCAAAGCCTTTATTTTGCAGCAGGTCAAGCTAGGTCATCAAGGTCTTTTGGAGGTTTAAAGTCTATGAATTTATTTTACTAATTTCTTTTGCAAGTATTTTTAAGCCCTTTATAGTCTTCTCATTACCTCTATGATCTGACATCTAGAATTACTGCAGGGCCTACTATAAGCCTCATGAACCTCATAACTACTCACATGGACTTCAGAATCAGCAGAATTAGTTGTTCTTTTATTGCTATTCATGAAGCACGTGAAATTGTAGGATCGTGTCTGTTATCTGTTTTTCCATCAATTAATCTTTTTTAATGCAAGTTGAGAGAACTAATATTAATCAAATAATGCTCAGAAAGACAAAACACAGACCACCCTGGATGCTGGACACTTCTTCTATCATATACAGTGGTTGCTATTAACAGCTAGAAACAGTCTTAAGCTTCTGGCAGTTGTATTGTATCATTGTCAGCATGATTTACAGGAACTTGAACATCACACCAATGATTAATGAACTTGGTTAAGGAGCATTCCCAGAGTTGCATTTTTGCAGATCTCAGTAAAGCGAGTTGAAGGCGTAAGGTCTGAACAACTACAGGAACATAACTAAGTCATGTTACCAAGGTATTTTATTTGTTAGAGACTTTCTCTTTCCCTTATTATCTGAGGTGAGAAATTAAACTATGGGTTTAATATAAAACTGTGTAAAGATGATGAGGTTATGGTGCATTTAATATGGAAGGGAATGCATATGAGTGCATACACATAACCTTAAGTTCACCTACAAATGGACTCGTAGTTCCGTTAACCAGGACAGTCTTGTCCCCATTGTGTCTTCCAATTTAAAAAAACCCACCAATAATGACTGTTTGACATTCTCTTTAAGCCTTTATATAGTCTTGTTCAAGGCAAAAGTTAGTAAACTTAATAGTGTCTATAGACATATAGTAAGATTAAAACCTATCTCAGTTTAGTAGACTGACCATGTTTTTTTCTTGGCCATTTGCATTATCAGAGGAAAGTGCTCACAAGTACTTGTACAAGTCTGCAAGTGCAACTGTGCACGTAGGAGACGCTTTGTACCCTTCCCTAGATAGCACAGAGGTTTAGTACATGGCAAATATTATACTGAGAGAGAAATGAGAGAAAATCCAAGGCCTTTGTGACTTGGTGAAAATCAATTTTTTCACCTTTCAATACTTCTGTGGGGAGGGAGACAGGAGAAACTTAGGAGGGAGGCATTAACATTCAAGTCCAAGAACTGATATTGCAGTGTATTTGGTGTCTCTTATTTCTCTTTTTCTTGAGATTGATTTGCAAGGAGGCTCAAAATGCATCTGTCATTCTAAAATCTTTCCTTTTATAGTCTTGTATAGATATTCCCCAAAAGATCTCACCTTTTCCAGAGAGAAGTATAGATGAAAGTAGATGGGGCTTTGTAGATGGAAGGCTTGATGGGGCACTGGCAAACATTTGCTTCATTTTGTGATGGGACTATGATCCCCTTTATCCTTTGTCTTCAGATTCTCTTTGCTTTTTCATTAACAATTTTTATCAAATTATCTCATCAAAATTTTTCATTTAACCAAAAAGATTTTCCCACATTGAAGTGGTGTTAGGAGGACTTAATGAATTTCTGCAAACTTTCGTCTGGTAAAAAACCAAACCAAAAAACCCCAAACCTCCTGACCCTCCCCATGCTCTAAATAGACACAAGTTGTGTCTCACTGCACAACTAAATGTCACATACAGGTAATTTCAAATTGGAATTAGAAAAGTTTAAACTAAAATTTGATCAGTTATGTTTTCTTTTATGTATTACTTTTTGTGTTCACGAATCATGAGTACATGATTGAGCTTGGGTTTGTAATAATAAAACCATAACAGATGTATTTTAAAGAAATGCCATTTAAGTATACTGAAAATGTTTCTTTCAATGTCAGGCTAAAAGTCTATTTCATCCTTAGATCCAAATGCTACAACAACAGAGTTAAAAATTAATTTGACCACATCTTTAACATATGTTAGAACATTTTTTCCTCAGGATTAACTGTTGTAATATCTGTTAAAGTCAGTCAGAGAATAGTATTTTCATCAAGAACTGAATTACATATCCTGAAAATACACACTCAAATTCCTTTAATATCTAGCATGAACTACAACACATCACACTAAGTAAACAGAAGAGTAGCCTTTTCTTTTTAGAAAATGGCATATAGCATAATTGAAAAAAAATAGCACTGAAAGATGTAATGATGATCTATTAAATACGTTTACTTTTTCATGTGAGGAGACTGCGTAAAACCAGATTCGGGTCTGTCTGGCAAGACCATGTGGTTATGTGGGACGTATGTCTCGAACGCAGTTTTTCAGACTACTTGTCCCCAATTTCCTTTTTCATGTTTGGTCTCCTCTGTAGCATGGTTCTGCGTGGAAGTCTTCTGCTTCCGTTTTAAAAGATTGACTAATCAGTCAAGACCCGCGTTACTCATTTCACTCCATATTTGTAATCTCATGGTGAGATTAGAAAAAAAGCTGTGTAGGCAGAGGACATTCAAGACATATCTGATACTCTATTTTAATGATGGGACAGTGTCAGAGTATGGAGGAAGCAGTCTCCCAGCACTCACATTTTAAGTGAAACGCTAAGAGGATAAATAAGGAAAGCAGCAGATGTAGTCATGTTATATATATCTAAAGCTGTAGAACAGGAAACACGGAAGAAAAAAAAAATACTTTTCTGTTTTTAATTATCTCAGGAGCAAAAAGAGAAAATATATTTTAAAAGGTGTCCCCCAAAATAAAGGTAAACTAATCCGTTGTCAACTGTGATGCAGGGTCAGTCTGTCTGAAGCTGCCAAAAATGTATGTGCTTTGGTTATTCCTACTCTGAGCAAACCACTTAGAAACTTCCAGTTAAACCCAGGCCAAGTACCTTTGACAGCTTCACAGAACTTCTCAATTCACTTCAGATCCACATTACGTTGGACTCATAACCCTTCGAGTTCAGCTTTCCCATCCCAGGCTGAACATCTCTAAACTGAACAAAACTGCCCAGTAAACACCAGCTCTTAGCTCGGGGCTATGTGAAATGCAGAAATCCTAACATTCTGATAATAAACCTCAAAATTAGTCTTTGCTCACATGAAACTGTGCCAAGGTTAATTTTACATTTTCTCCTTAACAAGTTCATTTTTGGAGCTAGGTTGTTCTAACTACCTACAGCACATTTGCTAAATCCAAAGCAAATCCTTTCTTCTGACTTCTGTTCTTGCCACTTAGCTTATCAGTGGCAAAACAGGTGTAAGTACTTTCTACTTCCTCCTTCACGTATATGAACAAGTACAGGCTCTGCCTTCCTTGCAATGATTTACAAAATCTAGGGCTGTGACCCCATCCCCTCACTATGTCCCAAACCGAAGGTGGGAAGAAAGGTTCTCTCTGTAATTCACCAAAGAGGCATTCAATGCTGGCAAAAGTGTCTAAAGCAGATGAAAACAGGACAAAACCTCTCACCATACTGACCGAGGATGCCAAATTGTGACTAAGTTAGAAAAAACAGGATTCCTTTTCATACTACTACTGAAGCTTAAACTGATAATTATTAAAGATATTTTTTTTCATCTCCCATTGAAGTGAATAAATTGACAGCCCATGTTCACACCCTGCTACTCTAAACTGAATTTTTCTTGAATATAACGTTACTATTCTTCAGACCTCTATTAACAATAACAAGGTTGGCAGGTTTGGTTTTTTTCTCTGCTGTTACTTAAGAAACTGAACTATTTTTGTGACTAGTAGACTGTTAAGGTCACACAGTCTCTTTATATCATGTATAGCCTCTGGAAAGCATTCTTTACAATCTCAGTAGGGAAGACAAATGAAACAGAGCAAGAAGCAACTACCTCCTTCCCTCACTTCTCACAGGTGTCAAAAAAGATAGATGATTCAATTCAGTTGCCAACACATAGTGATATAATGCCATCTGACATCCCCTCGTGTATCACCTGATCTTCGTGCATCACCTCAGAAGACCACAGGGCTCCCACAGGTTCTGTGTCATTCTCACCAGTGCTGCCTAGACTTTCCAGACACCCTGCTGTATCTCATATGGGAGCAGACACCTATGCCTGGGCAACTGCTATGAACGCAGAAAGACGAAGTTTTGCTCTAACTCACACAGGAAATCCATGGCAGACCCAGAAGTTAGACCAAGTTCATTTAAGTGTCAACTCGTAACCACAAGACCCCTGATATTGCTGGCAATGAAATTTATTCAAACAGATCACCACTTTTTGATGGTGGGAAGCCGCCTTCTTTCTATACATCCTTCAACACCAAAAAAACCCCATGTTCTATCTTCCAATCACTCTGACATGACTTCTCAGCTATTTTTGCCCCTAGCATTTGATCTACTTCCTTCTCCTGTTCGCTGTTGTATGCTGTTCTCATCGCTGTAGCAGCAAATACTGCTGATACATGACCAACATACAGATTAAGATCCATTGAAGCACTAAGCTGCATATCTGTTAATCTAATATTCTAGTATCATACATGCAGCGTGCTCTTCAGAAGTGAAATTGTGCCTAGCTAATATAATGAAACTTCATATATAGCACAATAGCCATCAGCCAAATAAAACCAGATAAAATGTATTTGAATTCAAAATACACAAGTTTGAATTCCTCTAATTGTTTCGAGGTGACAAGCTGATTCGCTTTCCTCTTTCATGTCTCCACACGGCCATATTTTTACCAGTTCCAAATGTCTTTAATCTGCTTTGATATTTGGTCAGGTGCGTGGCTGCATCTAATAAACTGATAGAAGAGTGAACTCAGTGGGTTGTAGGATACTGCTGATTGGTGTCTTCTGTAAGGCAAAGCAGAAGGAAGAGGAACAGCAGACAGCTCTTTGTGACAAAGCAAAAAAAAAAAAAAAGCAGAAGTATAAAGGAAGAATAAAATTCACACGTTAGAGAGCACATTACCAAATTTTGGAGGCTATTCCATACTAAAAAGTGCCAATTAGGATCAAAATCTCATCTTACAAAGGGCAAGTAACATGCTGGAACACTTCTGCTCAAAACTAGAACTAGACAAAGTCAAATATCATTTTATGATGTTTTACAAAGGTTGGCAAGCATCTATCTGTAGGTTTCTATAAGTATGCTCACATCATTTTCCTTTAATTATGTTAATGTTAAATGTTAAAACAAATTTCCAAAGAATCAATGAAGTTTAGGGCTATACAAAGCATTTGACAAAATCTCTTTGAAAACAGGAGGGGACCCGAGATGATATTGCAGCCTCATGTACACTAACAGGACCCACAAAGCCTAGCCAATTTGAGACTACTACTGTATGTACAATCTATGACCCTGTTTGTGCAAAAATCTCCACTTCTGGATAGTGATTTCTTCACAAAATTTCAAATGTATTACAAATTTAGAGAGAAACTCGATCAAAAATCAACCCAGTTCAACTTCTGCAGGTCCAAGGTTCAAAGAACAGAACATCATGAAGCTTTTTTTTTTTTGCTTTTTTTAAATACCTGTAGCAGTCCACTAGGAATGTCCCATGTTATCACGTCAACAGCTGTTCCAGGAATTCAAACTACCTTTTTGCATTGCAAATGTAGATTAGTATATGTTGGGACTGAAGATCAGTATGTCCCAGAACATAATCTCCAAACCTCTTTGCTATGATTCCCTTAATATTTCACCTAAAAATAAAAAATGTGTTTTTTCTCTATCTTTCTACTATGTAAAATATACATTTCTGTAAATCCTTGTCAATAGCTAACTAAAATTATATTAAAATTACATGAACTGTTTATGTCACTCAACTGCCCCTCCTCCAGCTCTCTAGCTCCTGTTATTCCTAGACCTTGAAGACCCAGGACTACCCATGACCAGCACCTTGGAATGGAAAAAGACATGATGAGGTTTGTACATCCACCTTTACCTATGTAAGTGTGCTAACATCAGTAGCTACCACACTATGCCTGACAGTACTGGATCAAAGCCCGTGTCCCAGGTTTTGTGACAGAGGCAGCCAAACTGAGCAAAGTTACCTCTTCTCTCGCAGACGTTTGCAACTTCCTTGTGCTCGTGCTTTGAGATAAAATAACATGACCATACCAGCATAGCAAGGAGCTTAACAAAAATCATATGTCATCTCTGCACTCACACTGGCTCCTGAAATTCTTTACTATCCACAAGCACTGAGTGAACTTCTCCTCTGTAATCAGGAAAGCTTATTAATGTAGTGGGTCTCAGAGGACACCATTCTGCCTTTTCTGTGCAAAATACCTTCCAAATACTTTCCCATTCTACTCAAGGAGAAATGGGTTTATTTGGTGTTCTTTGTGGGAGTGCCTGCTTGGCCCACCCTTGGCAAATAGTCTGGATAGCATGTTAAAATAAGAATGTTGGCGTAGCATTTGCTCAAAACTGATTATGTTAAAAACCACCACCATCAGCCAGGTTCAGCAGTGGCTAAGGAATTACAAAGAGACTTTTGAAACAAAGAAGGAGTCATCCTGAAAAAAAGCATGAAAATTTGTCACTGCGCAGAAAGAGACCTTTGAGTGTAAACAGCAGCAGTCACAACCTGGTTGACGCTGACATCACTCCACTGACACCATGAGCTCTGCCTAGGCCAGGCAGAGCATCCTCCCTGTTGGCATCACAAGTGGCCTGCACCCAGCTATGGCAGTGACAGTGCAGGGTGTAGCAGTAGGGACGCACACCTAGGTGTCTGCATGCAACCCTGGTGGTTTTTCACTGGCACGTGGATTGTCAGGTGTCGGGAGGAGCAGGCATATATGTAAAGCTGGGGCACCCACCACTCCAGCAGAAAGTCTGTACAAATAGGGAAACCCACAGCAAAGAAGCTGGATGTGTGCTTGTAACACACATCTGCATTGTTAAGGGAATAAGAAGAAAAAAAAAAATGGAGACAGGAGGCTTTTCCCAGAACCGATCGGAAACGGCTAGAAAACTGAAAGCATGAAGGAGAGTAGGGGCATGAGGATGAACCTTGCAGAGGGGTCTGTGTTGAGCCTGAAGCGAGACACCATTGACTGAGTTGGATCTTTGATAATGAACCAGAAAATTTATCTCCACTTAAAAATGTTGTTGAGAGAGTTTACTCATTAATATAGGTACAATTCTATGAAGTATTTTTTTCATTAGAAAATTCTAATGAAAATATACACTGAAAAATTCCAAGTATGTCTACCAAGAGTGATGAATAAGCTTCCTAATGCTACTCTATCAGTACTACAGACTTCTTAGAGCCTGTGGCCAAGTGATTTCCTTTTATCTGCTTCTGAAATAAGATCAGTACTTTACACTGTCAGGATGAGCTCTTAACAGTTGCTAAGTTATATTTGTAGAGCATCCCACAGTTCTGTGAACGCTGCATGAAACCTTCCTCATCTGCTCCCTGCCAAAAATATTCTGCAACAAGCTGGCTACTCAGCAGAGATCCCAGCAAAGGCAGATGAGCTCGTTTATGTAGAAAGAAGTAGAGAAGAGGAATGTGAAACAACAAGATACTGCTATGCAGATGCTCTGTATAAATGATAGATTTCCAAGTTTATTCCAAAGAATCAGAGCTTTGGGTTTGTCCTAAATCCCAGCTCTGCCCTCCCGACCATGTCTCACTGGCTATTGTAACAGTGAAAAGGAATCGGTTACCTTTAGAAAAAGGCTGATAAACATTGCATAGACAGCGGAAAACCACTCATTCTGAAGCAGTTTCCTTTTGCCAACCCCTAGGGATAGCAGCTGCAGATGCACTGGTGGCCACAACTACTTCAGGTATTGGAGAGTCATGCGACATACCTCAGACCCTATGAAAAAGCAGAGAGGAGTGCCTTACAGCTTTGGTTTTAACTCTAGAACAAGCAGGTTTGTGCAGGCTGGGTTTTCTGTAGCACTCCTGGAGCCAAAGTATGTGTCCTGATCTTCGCTGGGATAGAGTTTATTTTCCTCCCAGTAGCTGCTGTGTTTGGGATTTAGTACAAGAACAATGTTGATAACACTGATGTTTTCAGCTCTTGCTAAGGAATCAAGGGTCTTGTTCCAGCTTCTCATATTCAGCTAACAAGTAGGTGTGCAGGAACTGGGAGGGAGCACAGCCAGACAGCCAGCCATGCTGACCAGTGGAAATATTCCATACCATAAACAACATGTTCAGTTAACCAGGGGACAGGGAGCTATCAGCTTTTTGGTTTTCCAGGAGTTTTGAATCTTCTCTTGGCCAGGAGTTTGAACGTTTTTCAGGTTGCAAATCAGTCATCAGGTGGTGACAAAAATTGTATTGTATGTAGTTTGCTTTGCATATTCATTATTATAATTAGTAGTATTAGTATTTCCTTTGTTGCCTTATCACACTGTCTTTATCTCAACCCCGGGTTTCCCCTTTTGTCCATGTCTGCACTCCATCCCGCTGGGGGAAGCGGGGCGGGGAGGGGTGAGCGAGTAGCTGTCTAGTGCGTAGTTCCAGCTGCCGGGTTAAGTTATGACAGTATGCTGACAAGTACCTCTTACTACCACCCCGAAAAGACTGAGAAGTTTAAAACCGAGTCATTTGTTTCCAAAACCTCATTTTACATACCCTTGGCAAGTTTCGCATTTAGGACAGTACTGGGCTTGCTTTGTTATTTTCATGAAAATCTTCTGTAAACATGAGGAAGTTTCAAGCTGAACTCTGCTATCAAGTTTAGGGAGAAAATGAATATAACACCTTCTTCCTCATCTCACTAAAGACTGTTGACCAGAGATAGCCTGGGATTTGGACTCTCATTCCACAGCACAGCTGCAGGTTGTATAGGAAAAGTGCCCTCTCACTCCTTTATTCATTTATTTTTTCTTTCTTACCCGCTCCTTTGTTTCAGCCACCTGTTACCATTACCTCACCCACAGACCCGCGCACTGCCATCTTCTTGAAGTTCACATGCAGTAATAACACGGTAGAAAGGCTGAGTTGAAACAAAGATGCTTCATAGAAATGAGAGGATGAGAAGCGAGAGTCGATCATAAGGGAAAAAATTCAGATAAACTACACGTCAAGGGTGATACATACTTTTTTTTTGGCAATTATTTTCTTTTTTGTCTTAGCATTAGCTCTCACTTCATTTCTTGAAAATGCAAGAAGCATATACACTGTGAGTTAAGTCTTGTGGTTGTCTGTCTTCAGAGAAGAAGTCTGTGAAGAGTTTCTTTTAGATTGCAAGTGCTCTTACTTGTTTATGAATACAAGGTAGAACAAAAGTTAGGTGAAAAGAAAACAGGTGTGAGTATGAGCCAGAGAAAGCAAGAAAGTAAAATTCACAGAAATTACGTTTGCAGAAACAGCAGAAGAGTCTGAAAACACATCTGGTCTTGAACTGAGCGTGTCAACAGGTGCCTCAGGTAAACAGCGTCCTCAATCAATAATACAACCAGAAGCTTTGTTAATTATACATTCCATGTGTTGTAATGTTTTGAGGTCTGTGACTGTCTCCTGGGTTCTGAGATCATATTTTTCCAATTGTTTTGCTCTGTGGCTGGAAACCACATGGAGCCTTGGGCTCTGTTATACCGCAGCTCTCTAATATTTGGAATGTTCCATAGCAACACACAGTGATACTAAACCAGATGACAAGTGAAAGTGGTGCTGGTTATTCAATGAACACAAGAGGAATCAAATGGAAAGAGGCTGGCTTGTAAAAAACAAATATCGCTACAATAGGAGACAAAAGCAACTTAAAAAAGAGAACAATATGCAAACAGTATTCTGAACTTCAAATGACGCAAGTAAACATGGTTAGATGTCTGTCTATGACATGACTTTAGAGGTTGATTTGCATGAAACATGAGAATACCGTAAGGATATATTAAATATTCATCAAGGTTCATTGTAGCTTTCTATTTAGTATATTCTGCTCACACCACCCTTGATGGTCAAAGTTAGAGTGACCATGCCAAGCAGAAGGTCATATTAGACTTCCCCCCCACCCCTCAGCAGTAATATGACATCCTTATTTTGTCATTTTTTCAAAGCAGCAATATTTGTTTATGTGAGGGGGATTCTGCCACACCGAAAATCCTAAGCAAAATGTAACCAAGCAAAATCATTACAATAGGAAAAATTTTCCCATAGGAGAGAATCCATGAAAGAAAACTCTTCATAACCAAAAACCATGTGAAAAATAAGGGTCATGACATGGCAATTTACTAGAAGACTATAACCATAAAGTAGGAAAAATCCTGCCATTTTCCAGTAGTAGGAGAAATTTTATTAATAATCTTCCACTATTTAACTGCATCCTTCTGGTGTAGGTTATGATATTTATTATTCAGCTCAGAAGTTAGGTTTCTTATTTGATGACTTGTTGTCTTGAGTTATTTTGGCCATTAGGTCCTTACCTTTATATTAAAAAGTCCAGGACACCTTTTGCTCCACACACTTTGAGCAGAAAAACCCACTGTAGATTTGTTATTGAGTTTCCTCCTTCTGAATAACAGTAATGAGAGGAAGGAAGCGACAAGTGAAAAGAAAGACGAGCTTCCAAGCTGAGGGAAGTGTCTCTTACCATTACAATTCAGGTAGAGATTTTTGGCATCAGTCTGACTCCACTGACTTCAATACAAACTACACTATTACCCGGCTTAATTTTTTCATTAAAAGTAAATAAGTGGGATAGCTATTCTGCAATAAAGCAAGTGTTAGGATTTCCAGGGGACAAACATGAAAAAATGGGACAGTCATACCTAAAAAACCAAAAAAATAAATCGAAGTCATCTTCCATTTCCTTCACTTACCGTGGCTATTCCTACGTTAACAGTTTATGGTAAAACTGAAGGGTGTAATCAGATCCTGAACAACTCTAAAAATCAGATCTGTGCTTCTACGCAGAATAATGACTTGTTACGTTACTCTTATTTTCTAGCTGTAACACCAACATTAGTCCAGTGCTTCTGTGTCACTGAATACAGTATGTTCAAATATATTGCTTGACTGTTCAAGATAACAGCCAATGCTTAAATGAAAACCAAGAATAAACTGCTTTTGAGTGGACTTAGAAGTTGCAAAGCTGCTTTTAACATTAATAATAAACCACATGTAAAGATCTACGAATATTTTATAACAGCTATGTTTTCATCAGATCTGCTGCAAACATTTGGATGTTATGTATCATGTATGGAAAGAAGAGAGCCATTCTACCATTACATTTAAAATGGTATTAGAGAAAACGTAAAGTTACACGCCCACACATTTTCACAAATATCTTAAACTCTTAAGACAGATAAATTAAGAAAAGTCTTTTTTGCTTCATTTTACACTGCCTAGGCAGTGCTAACCAACAGAAAAGCTATCTTTATAAGGGAATTCTTATCCTGTGGTTTCCAGGCCTCATGTCTCGGGCTGAGGGTAGAAGAACATATATCAAGCTTTGATGACTTCTTTCAGGGTAACTCAGAGCAGCACAAAAAAGCTCAGCAGTTCATAGCAAAACTATTATTGTCTTGAAACTCAGCAGGTTCCGTTTCCTGCCGCTCATATGAAACCTTCCCTCCAGATTTGGTTATCTTGGTTTGCACACCGAATCTTCTTCTGTTCATCTTCAAATTCATTTCAAAATTAAAGGGAAATGGCCACGTATATTAAAACTCACCTGGTTCACAGTACTGCAGTACCAACATGTACAGCACATAGCCGACGGGGAATTCCAGATCTGCCAGCGTACAGCCCGCATTGCAAAACTGTCAGTTTTGATCATCTGTGGAAGTCACAGAAAAAAGGTTGAAATAATTAGTTACCACCATTGGTAGGGAACTGGCCAGACATGGTAGTTTTGTGTTTTACTTATGACACATATTAGGAAAATCCGTTCTGAGGGTATGACAACTCCTCTTTTGAACACAGATTATGTTCAGTACTCATATCAACCAAGTTCTGTAGACTTCCAGATAATTAGTGAGGAACTGTACAGTAGTTTTGGATGACAAAGGCCCATTTTCCTGTGTCCTGCAATTTAGATGCAAATTAAAGCAGAGCCATTTCCCACCCACTTTAGAGGGAAGCCGAATACTTAGGGACCTAAAGAGGCAGATAGGCATTTTAATAAAACCATGGGCACCTGCATAAGCTCTGTTCCTAACTCTGCAAGGAAAACGTATGTGAAGGATTAGAATGTTCTTAGCCAAACTCGTGCATTTTTTGCGACTTTGCTAAGCATTCACACTGGCATCTTGAATAATGCACACCTGAGAACTGGTACCAAGCACAGGCACTGGTAACGTGGGGAAATAAATTCAGGAATGTTTGTCTTGTCAAACAAACCCATTTGTTTGCTACAAATAATTTGTTTTCACTAAAAAGTATACGATCAAAGAGGAGTTCAGTTTTCAAAGAAACATATCAGACTTGCATTGTAATAAAGTCTTTGCCCGCATTCTTCCCAGGAATGACATGGTAACCACTGGTAGCTGGGTTTCCCCAAATGCACAGAAGTGCCAGCAGTTCTCAAGTAGCAGCCACTCTAGTAAAGACATTTCATAGAATCACACAACAGTTTGGGTTGGAAGGGCCCCTTAAAGGTCATTTAGTCCAACCCCCATGCAGTAAGCAGGGACATCTTCAACTCAATCAGGTTGCTCAGAGCCCCAGCCAACCTGACCTGGAATGTTTCCAGAGATGGGGCCTCCACTACCTCTCTGGGCAATCTGTGCCAGTGTTTCACCATCCTCATTGTAAAAAATGTCTTCCTTATATCTAGCCTGAACCTGCCCTCTTTTAGTTTAAAATATCACTCCTTGTCCTGTCACAACAGGCCTCACTAAAAAGCCTGTCCCCATCTTTCTTATGAGCCCCCTTTAAGTACAGGAAGGCCACAATAAGGGCTCCCTGGACCCTTCTCTTCTCCAGGCTGAACAACCCCAACTCTCTCAGCCTTTCCTCACAGCAGAGGTGCTCCAGCCCTCTGATCATTTTTCTGGCCTCCTCTGGCCCTGCTCCAGCAGGTCCAGGTCTGTCCTGTGCTGAGGGCTCCAGAGCAGGACTCCTGATGAGGTCTCACCAGAGTGGAGCAGAGGGGCAGAACCCCCTACCTCACCCTGCTGGCCACACTGCTGGGGATGCAGCCCAGGATAAAATTGGCATTCTGGGCTGTGAGCACACACTGTCAGGTCACGTCCAGCTTTTCATCCACCAGTACCTCCAAGTCCTTCTTGGCAGGGCTGCTCTCAATCCCTTGCTCCCCTAGCCTGCACTGATAGCGGGGCTTGCCCCAGACCTGGTGCAGGACCCTGCTCTTGGTCTTGTTGAACCTCATGAGGTTCACATGGGCCCACGTCTCCAGCTTGTCCAGGTCCCTCTAGGTGGCATCCCGTCCCTCAGGCACGTCACTGCATCGCTCTGCTTGGTGTCATCCACAAACTTGCTGAGGGTGTGCTCGATCTTGCTGTCTATGTCATCGAGGAAGATACTAAACAGTACTGGTTCCAGTACAGACCCCTGAGGGACACCACTTGTCACCAATCTCCATCCGGATATTGAGTCATTGACCACCACTCTTAGGACACAATTTCTTACAGGTTTCCTCCTCATTAAACTAAACTGACACTGCTCACCCTGCTAGTAAGCCAAAACCCTTCTCCAGACTAAATTAGAACTTCCTAGCATTTTCATTGTCCAGGGTTAGCTTCATCTGCCTCAAGCACCTGGAGACTCTCTGAATCCTCAGATCCCTCCCCTCCTTGTTTCATCCTCCCCCCATCCGTGCTTCCTTCGCAGCTCCTATGCACGCAGCAACAACTATTTAAACACTAGTAGCACATCAGCTCTTTGCCAGGCAGCCCAAGCTCTGCAGGGATGAGTGTGCAAACTCATAGTGTGATCAGCAGCAGGACTGGCTTTGCCTTAGAGGTTGACTGGACTGAGGAAGGCAGCATGGTTGGCACAGAAGAGCCTTCTTGAAACAGGAAATCAAAGATTCAGCTGTACTATCAGGATATGTCATTTGCAAGGCATATGGAAGAGCAAGGAAGTTTGCTAATAGGCTGGATGGGGTCTGTCCCTGTGCTACAGCTTCTTGAGTGCCAGGTTTGCATATAAAACAGAGAGCATGAGGAAATTCAAGTCTGTTGCACACATTCTAATACTTGAGAATTAAAAGTAGACAGCAGGTAAGATTCAAAGTAAATGACAGGAAATGGAACTGAACTCTCTCTTCCTTCCCTGGTTCATTGCAAGCAGAGCTGGTTCTAAGAGAACATCACAGAAAATATTAACTTTTAAATCTTTTTATACTGAAATCGAGATGCTGTAGTTATCTTCAGTGTTCCCATTTCTTGAAGTAACTTTCTGCTATTTTACCCATATACTAGGCAAGTGTTCTCAGAGGGAGATAGAGGAAATGATAATTTGAATGATGCACTTTCGGTATGCAGTTCTCATTCAAAAAAGTCAAGCTGGAAACCTGTTTTAATTTCTACAGTTACCATTCTTTCATAAGTAGGAGTCTTCTAACTGAATTAGACTTCTATAGCGTGGCGTTCATTCTTCAGTTGTAGGTAGGATCTTAGAATAAATCAGGTTGGAAGGGAACTCAGGAGGTTTCTAATCCAACTCCCTGTTATAAGCAGGATCAGCTATGAGCTTAGACTGGGTTGCTCAGGGCTTTATCCAGTCTGGTCTGAAAAAACAAGAAGGATGGAGATGGCCCAGCTCCCTGAGCAGCCTGCTCCACTGCTTGACTGCCATTTAGGGGGAAAAAGTTTTTCTGTGTATCCATGAACTGCTCTTATGCTAACTTGCACCTGTTGTCTCACATCCTCCTACCACACACCATTGTGAAAGCCTGGTTTCATCTTCTTGACAACCCCCTCCATAAGGAAGCTTTCCAACAGCCATCCCTACACACCCGGCCAACATTTCCAAATTCCTCCGTTGTAGCCTGTCTGTTCTTCCACACCTGTACGTTGCTTTTTTTGAATCTGAGTTCTATTGTGAGTTTCCTGCTTAGGCCAAGATAGTCTCTTGATATATCTGCTTGTTTTCCTGAGTGTCAGGACAGACCCTTCTTGTGTCTGGAGTGGCTTCCACTAACAAGGCAATCGTTGGATGAACCTGTCCCTTTGAGGATTTTTTTTGGTCAAAGTGAAAGCTGTGTCTGAGCCTGCACTGATGTGATGATTCAGGTCGGAAATTTATAACACCAAGTATAAAATAGACACTTGAAACTTTGTCATTTACAGAAAGGTCTTAATCAGCTTAACTTCACTCCATGCTTTGGCAATATTTTCCCTGTTTAAAGTGCCTAAAAACATTTTCAGACTGGAAACCAAGATTGCTGTCTATGTTCAACCAAACCATTTGTTATTTTAAAAGTGAAGGATACTGTTCTAATAGATGATAAAATTCTGTACGAGAGAAAAAGCACCTGATTTTTCTCCATGAAGATTCAGGTAAAACTGAAGCCAGAAAATTTCAAAAGCTAAACTTGTATTGTGCTCACATATCACACTGCCATGTTCACAGTGAAAACACTCAAACTCTGCTTCACACCCCACTGCCTCAGGCCCTGTTTTCACACTTTCTTGCTTAACACCACACAAGAAACAATGCACTGGTTCAGTGCATCAGTGTGCAACTGCATAAAAATGTGAGTAGGTAATCAGAAATATGTGCATTTCCCAGATGTGTGTGCTGAACACACTTCCTGCACTACCAAACAGACACAGGAAGCATCACTATCAGCACCCAAAAGTCACTGTACTGCATTTTTTTTTTCTTTTTTTTTTTTTCTTTAATCCAGGTGTCTGTCAGTATGTCTGAGAACCAAAAGTCCCCTGATTTCACAGAAATAAAACAGTTAATTTATTTCAGATGGAAAGCACCAGAATGAAAAGGATCCGATTTCTGATAAACCGTATAAGCATATTACAGTCTAATTAAGAAATGGTCGTAAGAAAAAGGAGAGTAACTGGGTATGCGTGTGTCAGTGATGTGCTTCAGTATGATGAGGACATACACATACATAATTCCTTGCACTGACTCTATAGTATAAAGATGATTATTAATGTTAACAACATTTATCATAAAATATTGTTAATATTTTTCTGCAAAGATAAATCATAAAAGTTTGAAAAGATGCCATAGAGAAAATAGTAACTTAAGAACAAATTACATTCAGCTATGATTTTACTGGAGACTTCCAATAGGTAATGGTGACTCACAACAGCCACATGAAATAGGCAGAGAAGTAACACGACTAAAGTCACATAAGTTGGGAGCTCAGTGCCTGTGGGAATATTTAGAGGTTGAGACAAAGGAAAAACTTGTCATAATCCCTTTATAGAGTTAGTAGGCATACCAGAATGGATGGAGGCCATGGACTATGCTTTAATCTCCATATGAATAGGGAACACCTGCAGACTCTCCACAGTGATTCCAAGAGCTCCTGCCAGGTCTCCCCTTCACAGTCATGGTAAAAAAGCTCCATAAAGTCTTCTACAGAAGTGAGGGGAAGCCCTAAAAAAATCCCCTAGAAATATTCTGCAGATACTTCACAAGTAGACAGGGCAATTTTGGACAAAACTGGCAGTCCGCAGGAGTGTTTCTGTGAAGCCGTTTTATACTGAGGAAGTGAAAGAGCTAAAACAGAATTCAGGAAAGCTCTGGTCACTGGTCCTCCAGAGTCAAGCCTCCGGCTCTGTCCATGCTTGAGCTGAAACACTGAACTAAGTATGCCCTCCATTCATTTTATACTGCCCACAGAACAAATGCAACACGACTTTTTCAAGGGGAAGATCATTACCCAAAGTTTAACTTGTGGCATGCTAGGTTGGCATTAGACTTCACACATTTTTCAAATATAAGAGTCCTCCTGTATTTTGAGAAGTCTGATGCAATTCAGCCCTGGTTATGCCCTACTAGTTGCAAAAATAAAACTACCATTGAATTAATTAGGAATAAAAGCTAACATTGGGAACACCTGAAAGTTCAAACCAAAGAAATATCTCTCAGAAAACCCAATTCTCAATCAAATCAGTCCAACAGCAAGAATGAGACCACTAAAACCAGCAGCAAGATTTTAATCTCAGTGGCTTCAGGATTTCATTCCAGAAAACATTTACTTGCATCAGAAATTAGATTCAAAAGAAAATCTGTAATGATATCATCACTCCATTACAGACCAAGTACATGATATTAGAGAAAATTGTAACTTTCCAAAATATAATCCCTGCCTCTCAAAAACACACCCCTCCTTTTTTTTGTAAAACAGACACTGTTTCCTCTCACATAGAAACTAGTTTCTATTTCCTTTAAGTGCCTCTTTTGCTTAACAGGTGGATTATCAGTAGTTTACCTCTTTGGGTCATGTAAAAGACCGAAGCATTTCAAAGAAATCACTTGTTTTCAGTTAAGTTAAAGCTCAGCTACGTGACTGGCAAGTGGATATTCTGCAACTGGGCAGCATTGCTTGACTGTGGACTTGAGCTCAGCCCTCCAGCACAGCACAGATTTGGCCAGCTAACTCCAGAGAAGTTTATGATGAACAGCAAGAGTGCAGTAAAGCTAATAATTGGCCATACATGGAAGGTAACAGCTTGCCTAAGCCAAAATGTAACATTCAGACAGAACTGGGCTGAAATGGAGAATGAAGGAGTGTAAGGCCAGCTGAGAGCAACCAAAAAGAAACCTAAAAGCAGAAGTCAGAAGAAACTTGAAGTCCTTCACACTAGCAAGTGGGACGTGAGGAGTTCATGGGACTTTTTCTCCTCTTCGCTTTAACTAAACTTGTCCAGTGTTGTAATCTTGGAAGTTCTTTCACTTTTTTTTCCCTCTCTTGCACTCTAGAAGTTGTCACCAGAAAGAATGGAAAACAATGCGTGGAAATAAGTTGAATACTAGCAAATATTTGCAGGTTTCTTCTGTGCACTTTAAGAAGTTAGATGAATTACTCATCACAAACCTAAGAGAGACCCAGAAAACTTTAAAAAACAGCTAGTGATAGTGAGTTAGGCTACTGTTGCTGTAAAAAATGCTCCTCTGTCCTTTTACTGGACAGAGTCAAATGAGGCGATGCCAGCCTTCGGACAAATGAAGATTGATGGGGTTATTCCAATAAGCCCTAAAACTGTAAGGCTTAAAAAATACTTTTTGCAGTTTCCTGTAGCAATAATAATAGAAGAAAAGGAGACTAGTTATTAAATAAGAAAGTATTTCAAGCAGCAGTTAGCCACCATTCTCTGCATAAAACAGAGCAAAGTATTATCTAGATAGATTAAAAGCATGGGAGATGAAAGAGGCAGGTCTGTTACCAACCATCTCATGATGAAACCAAAAAAAACCTCAGTAAACTAGGAGGACAGAAGTTACGTGAAAAGATTTCCATGGGTCAGAACCTAACTATTCCATAATGTGAAATCCCACCAAATCCTGGACTACACTTCTGTCTACAGGAAACAGGGATAGTGAACTTGAATATGGATGAACACATAAGACTTTGAAATATTATATTTTTAGAGCTATGTTAAGAATAAGTAGCACTTTTCACACTACAAATGGCAAGTCAGGGTATTCAAAACAATAGAATCATTCAAGCTGGAGGTGACCAACTTGTAGTCCATCTGTGGGATCTTGTCCAACTCCTGCTCAAAGCAAGATCCTCTACAATAACCATATTCATAGTTAACAAGTATTTTTAATTTTGGAAATTCCATGCAGGTGTTTTCCTGGTTTCCTATGGTCTACAGAAGCAGAACGTAACTCAAGTAACAAAAAAAAAATAATTCTTGTCAGCCCTATCAATCTTATGATTTCTCTTTTTCCGCTCACTTTAATTGTGCACACACCTAAGTCTTGTAGTCATTTTTCCCATTCTTGAAGTCAGGTAACTTGTATTGGGCTCAACAAATCAAGTCTTAAAAATGAGTAGACTTGCATAGAAAGAGTGAATCAGAGTCAGTGAAATATTCCATTGAGAGAACAAAGGATGACTTGAAGATCAGAGTTACTCAGAGGAAGAAAGTAGTTGTCCATGGTGGAAAAAAATTAAATGTGAATAATAATTAAACTCCCATGTTGAGATAATCTGCTACTGAGTGTATCAGGCTTTGGTTTTGCAGAGTTTGAGCAAGGCTTACAGAAGAATGTGAGGATATTGTTGCTTTACTTTGTCTTTAAACCTCCTATGACCCTAATCTAGAAGTTTAGGTGCCCCACTTCTTAGATATACATTGTTCATCCCTTCTCCAAGTCAGGCTCATAACTCCCAATCTTGTTTCTACTTTTAGCAATCTTACATGAATCTTTATACAAGTTGATAAATAGACCTGGCTTAGAGTAAACCAGAGGTAGCATGGATTTTCTTTGCACAGGGATCAAGAGCAGCAGTAGTAGTCCAGAGACTGGGGCTTACTGATTTGGAAGACTGAAGAGTACTCTCAGACAACAGCTTAGAGGGTTAGGAACTAACACTAGCATATTAAGAGCAGCATAAATACACAATATGAAAACAGCAAAAGGTAAGAACATCTGTAGCTAATACCAGGTGGGCTGCTTGGTAACAACGAGTTTTTCCTCCTTCCCTTTTGACTACCCTCAAGTCCAGTAGCACCAGGATCTTGAAGGCAAAATCTACTACCTATCCCAGAGCCCAGTGGTTTAATATATTCCATGGGGCTACTCAAAATCTTTCCACAAATACGCAATTCTCTTGAATGTACTTTACCTCCCACCTATTCCAAGCTTCCTCCAACTTGTAGTAAATGCAGCCAGAAAAAAAATCTCCTGCATTTATTTCTGTCAGTGTCTGTTACCATCAAAATATTGAGTACATTCAGTGCAACGTTATCAAGAAAACTAGTATCATGTCTTATTGACCTCCCAACAAAAACATCAGAAGTAGAATAGGCTGTACAGAGATCAAGCTGGAATAGACTTCAGAGACTCAGAGAAGTTTGTCAGATATAAGCCAAGGTAACACAAGCAGTGAGCCAGAAACAAGCTTGTGGCCTCTGCAGAGGCCTCATTTCAGAATCCTTTAGGACAGCAAGGCAAAAGCTCACAGTGATATATCAAGTTATTTCACCCTACATATTACACTGTTGTCCAATACTAACATAACTGATCTTCTCTACCAAATAAAGTACCTGGAAAACAATTCAAATATTGTGTGACAGCAGCATAACCTGGATGTAAGTGACAAGAATATTATTCTTTATTTACTGAGGAGGATATTTATTACAAGAAGGTGAAGTACAAAGTCCATACAGTAGCACACGACAATCCCTTTCTAGAGGAAGGTCTTAAGCAGCACCTGTAATGTGCATCGATATATTTAACAAATCCCAAAGATAAAGACAGTAACTTCATTTTAAATGGAGAACAAACATGCCTTGTCTGGTAAATGAACTGTCTACAGTGCTGCATTGATAATAAGCACAAACAAGCAAAGTGCCTTGTTCTTCAGGGGAACAACTCTAGTCCCTCTTCGACTCACAGAACCTAACCAGTGGCTTACTTATACTTGCTTGTAATTATAAGTTCAATACACGAATTTATAGCCCGAGGCTACAAAGCACACAGATTTATGGCAGGGAATAGGGATTTTCCCTTGATGTAACTTGTGTCTGTTGCCTTCCACCCTTTTATTGCACCCTTCTGAAAAGAGTTTGGATGCAGCATCTCAGTAATTCATTGAGGACAGTTACTAACTTCAGAAATACAATGAGACACTGAGGGGGCTGAATGTCAAAAACCAGCATGCTAGGTATGAAAACAAATATGGTACTGATAACATCTGTTCCTTCCTTTTTAGCCTTGTTCAGGGGTGTTAAGGACAGTTAGTAAATACCTCTGTCTTACAAAGGTCAGTGTTTACCTGATAGTGTGGAGATAGATGTTTCCTGCAGTACAGTCTATGCAGACACATTTATGTCACTGGTAATATTCAGAGGATCAGTAGCCTCCTGCGGTTAAAACCGCTCTGATGCGGACCGTCTGTTCTTGCATGTGCATCTGTCTGCAGGCAGCTTTCAGTCTCCTTGAGTCCTTTGTATCACAGTCTACTACAGAACTGTAGATATGCGAGCAAGTTCTCAGTTACCATAATCATATACAGTCCTGCACAATCATCTGTGTCCTTCTTATAAGTAATTAAAGTTGTATGCGTTGTTCAAGAAAACAAAATGTTTGAAACTTCCTAGGAAAAACCCAACAAACAAGTAGAAATTGGGATGCCCAGGGACCAGATTAAGTACTTACACCCCTAAATCATAGAATGGTAAGGGTTGGAAGGGACATCAACCCAGACAGATAAACAGAGGGTGAATTAATTCTTCATCTTACTTTGTATCCATGGTTTCTTCTTGCAGTAGAACTCCAGTACACACACAATGAATGCAAACCTCCCTCAAATATGTTTTAATGTTCAAATTGTCTTTACAAACAAGATCTCTTTAAATTCAACCAATCTTTACACATGCTGAATCAGTTAAAGTTATGGAGGCATTCCTGAAATATGGCAGTGTGCTTCCAAATAATCTGACTTGGAAAAATTAAACCAAATTAAATAAGTTTTTGCTGCTTCAAAACCCTTTTACAGGAAAAATAATTTTGAAACATTTTTACAGCATACATGTCTAAACAAGTGAGATTCCTCTAACATAATATTCTAGTTTGAAGAGCAACTGGTGACTGGCAAAAAGCTTGTTCGATATGGAACCTTAATACTGGCATATAAAGTACTTTTTTTCTAATATTCCACTAAGACCATAAAATCAATTGTAAACTATGAAACTTCAGAACACAGGCATGTAGCAGGTGAATTTTGTCGATATAAAACCAGTATTTGCAGCCCATTTGATAAAACCAAGAAGTAGTTCTGATTTGAAAGTACCAATCAGAAAGGGACAAGAATTCAAAGTTCTAGAGGGGATTTTTTTTTTTTTTGGTAACACAGACACACAAAACAAACCCAAAGTAATTCAGTCTCATCCGGTTTAACCTCAACCACGAGACACCGCTGTCTGTTTTCTTTCTCAAAAGACTCACGTCACTGCACTGAAAAAAAGGGAACTTCCACAGTTTGTGGTAAGGATACACGATAAACAGATCTGTTCACACCAACTAGCAGGGCTGCCTGCGTCAATAAAAGGGGTAGCCAAGTCAGTGAGCTGACATTTGGTGCTTGGAGGATTATCGTCGCAAAAGTCGCTTCACATTACAGCTAAGTACAATGCCAGGATTTTTTTTTCTCCATAACAACATGACTGAATTAAATGGAAAGGAAGACTGCAAGCTTGCAGAAGGCAAAGTTCATAAAAAGAAGCAAAAGGCTTTGTAAGTATATATGTCTTAGTATAAACTCTAATGTATTAGAAGTGAAATTAAGTCTAGAATCTTGGAGGTTAAGAATTAGCACTGTGTTTTGGGCTAAACGACTGCAAAGCCTGCTCAAAGCCTAGGACTACAGCATCATTAAAAATGGCATGAGCTGATGCATACCAGCTAATTGATTCCCTTAAGTAATCCGAGGTAGATTTTGGATACACTGGGAACCGCTCAGTCTTCTGAAAAAGGGTTACTTGGATTTGTAGCTTCCCAGACTTCAGTCACAGGATGGAGCTGTCAGCCTCTGTTTAAAATTTTTAAGCAATTTAAGTAGAAGTGAAATGCAACTGCAATTTTAATGGATTATAAAAATGTCTATTCATTGCTTTCAGTGGTGCAGATCTCAAAAACTATTTGAAGTGCATGGTACCACATATCGAAACTGGGATTAAGACTTCTAACTCCAGAAATGTCATGTAAGTATTGAGATACACTAAGTTATAACAAAATATAAGTATAGCTATATTACTTCTATTGTAAAAGACTTTATTAATTTCTAAGCTACTTCTAGACCAACAAATATTATAATAATGCCTAGAATTTCTACAATACAAAGAGGTGAACAGTAGGAAGTAGAAACTGCACATGGAGTTAGGAGTTTTTTCTTAGTGATGTCTATGTTTGCCTCAAACAGTGAAAGAGAAGACAACTCAGTTAAATCTGTTTTCTTCAGAGGGGCATTGTATCCATTCTCTAAAGATTTACAAGAAACGATGCTTCACGCTTAAGTGAAGAGCAGGGTATTACCATGGTTATTTCAGGAATATGGAACAGAAGTACATATACAAAATTATTTGGTCATAGTTACAGTAAAAGCTTATCTGTCTGCAAACAGAAATCAGGATATAAGATCATAGTTCCTTGTTTTTCCATCTCTCCGATTATTTTTTTCCAACGTGGGCTTGCCTCCAGGGTCTCAGATTATGGGAAAGCCATAAATTCAATAAATACCTGGTACATATTCCTAGAATAGAATAATTATAAAATCCATCTCCTTTAAACATGCAGATAAAACTAGATGGTTTCTTGCCTAAAGTCTTTTCTTTTTCTTGTCATCTTAGGCTTTCTGCAGAGGAAGTAACACAGTGGTCCCAGTCTTTGGAAAAGCTCTTGGCCAGCCAGAGTAAGTCCATTACTTCAGCATGACTTCTTTCTTATTCTTAGGACAAGATTTTATCTAATCTCACCAAATGGGCAAAGCTGTAGCATTCTGCAAACACTGCCAAAGAATGGCCAGTTGCATTTCAGTTACTTACAGCTTCAGTGTAACTTGGCTACTGTATTCAGCTTTGCTTCCAAGTTGGGGTTTTTTTCCCTTCCATTTCTTACTCCTAGTACAGCAAATAAACCCCAAATATCTCAATTCACTGCTTTTTCATCAGTCTTCTGTCCTTCCATAACACATCAGTTTAATGTGGAATTTTCTCTCCACTTGTACCCTAAGGTAAGAGGACTAGAATCTATTGATGTATTTTGGTATGCAGGGTCTAGATCTAAAAGCACCAAACACAATTAGAAGACTCCCATCACCCTCAGTATTAGAGTATCTGTAGCATGTTGAAGAAGGGAAGAACAGTATATTTCGGCAAGATTTTATAACAGAGATTTTAATACAACTCCTGCTATTTATTTTACCTTCTCTGGTCACAAATATGACGCTATAAATGATGATGTATTTGTGTTGGCTTTAGGTGGTCAAAGCATCTTTCGGGAGTTCCTGAAGTCAGAGTTCAGTGAGGAGAACATTGAGTTTTGGTTGGCTTGTGAGGATTACAAGAAAACCAAGTCTGATCACTTACACGGCAAAGCAGAGAGGATTTATGAGGAGTTTGTTCAGTCAGATGCTATTAAACAGGTATGTATAAAGTTAATCTGTCTACTGTTACAGAACAAGGATTCTGGAAAAATCAGAAGATAGAAGTGTAGCTTCACTGAGATGCTCATACATTCATTCGGACTAATAGAAATAAGACACAACTGAATGTTTTTATGAGCACACTTGTATCGTTATTGTCTTCAGCTGTGAGATTATCAGATCTCACAAGTAGAGTTGCATGATACAGGCCAGTATTGGGAGCACAACTAGCAGAAGCTCAGCAGCTCAGCACATGATGCTGTTCTCTGTCAGCCCAGTTTGAATTACTGCTGGTGTTTGGAGTCCTGTCCTTAGAGAGAGCTTTCCTATTAGGAGACCTGTGGATCATTTCTTATCTGAAAAGATGTGGACATACAGCAGAATAAGAGTTTTTGTATGTTGATCATATTTCAAAACTGGAGACTCATTCTACACAAGATCTCTCCTATTGTTTTAACTTGAGGTTGTTCCTCTACTTACTCCATTGTTGAGTTGTATTACTACTGACTCCATAAGAAACTGCATTTCTGTAGTGAGTAGTGATTTTTGTGCATTACTGGGATATAAGTGTTATAATTCCCTCATTTTGCAGTTCTGATATTGCACTATCACACTGAGTTCTGAGACTGCAAATTCGTTTATTGACAAAACAAAGTGATACATATAGAAAGAGAGTACAGTTTAAAGATGTCAATGGCATTTATTTTTCCACTTTCCAGATCAATATTGACTATCAGATGAGGGAAGCAACAGCTAAAAGGGCTCAGGATCCAACTCTCACAAGTTTTGATGAAGCCCAGAAAACTGTTTACGTCCTCATGGAAAGGGATTCATATCCTAGATTTTTGAAATCCAAAGCCTACCTGAACCTTTTGAACCAGCTGCAAACCAACACTTCAAAATGAAGTGTTTGAGGCAGTGAAGAGCCAAGCAGACTCTGTGCTAGATATCCTGTGGGAGAGATCCTTCAAGGTGGTTGGATCTGGGCAAGGAGAACTCCCGCCTTGGGAGGAGGGGCACGAGGGACATGCAAACAGCTCCACAGCCAAGAAAAGGCAAGATAAAAGCTGGCAAGACTGTTACAAGGGTGAGAGCAGCACAGGGAGAAAATCCTCTCCTCCCATATGCTATGGAGTCAAGACAGGATATGGATACTATTTATTGTTTGAACTACACTGTGAACATTGAACCAAGTCTTAGATCCCAAAGCACTGCTGATTATTACGAAGTGCAAGAATAGCAAGCTGAGTGTTGGGAAAAGCTTCTCAAGTTCAGAAGAAAAATAAGGATGACTGGGAAATTTTGTGCATAACAAGAAAATGCCCAGACACGACTGATTAATGGCTTTTCTTAAAATCTGTGAATTGTTAATACATGTGAGTGCATCTCTATGTCGCTATTGTGCTAAGTAAATATATCACAGATTGACATATCTTGAAATTTATATATTTTAAGTTATCTAAGAACTGTATAAGCTGTACTTCTACTAAGTTTGTATTCAACAGGCAATATGTAGCATCATTTCTCTTTAATTTATTGTAAAATAATATGTAACCCTTCAATCAAATCTACTTAAAATAAAGTTTTATGGTAATTTTACATCTCATTTTAATTTGTCTTTCCATCATAACTATTGAAGTATTGAAACACTTAGCTCCCTTCTGTCCCACTATGCCACTACTTCCTATCTCCTTATCCAAATACTATTTTACCTCACACTACCTTTTCTCTTTTTTTTTTTTTTTTTTTT
>Ga0065711_1002146_pt1 | contig 41438 bp, 20 predicted proteins | sample Hoacrofraction12_FD_59098 | JGI IMG/M metagenome (GOLD analysis project Ga0065711, IMG submission 59098) | Hoatzin crop microbial communities from Cojedes, Venezuela - Epithelial fraction 12 v2 (version 2) | ecosystem: Host-associated > Birds > Digestive system > Esophagus > Crop | place...
CCTTTTTTTTTTTTTTTTTTTTAATACAGAATGGGATTCTGGTGCTGATTGTTCAGCTTTGGTTAGAGTAGCTTGGTATTTCGATCAGTCACCACAGCAGAAACCTGCACAGGGTATACGTGGATTTTTGTTTACTGAGCCTCTTAATAAACACACTGCTAATTCTGCTGGATGGGGAAGACCTGAAATAAATGGTCCCAGAAAGCTAAGTTTTTTTTTTTTGTGAGCCTGATTTAAATTCCTATTCTTCACTTTTTCTGTAAGCTTATCAGCACCAACATGGTAAAATTCAGCATTTTATTTTGTCAGTCAGTCAACAATACGGAGCCAAGAAAACATGTAAATTATTTAAAAGCTTTCCTCATCTGTGGTCATATCAGTTTCTGAGGCATGATCTCGTACAAGATCACGTAAATGTTGGTGGCAAGCTTGCAAGCTTGTACCCCTTGACACGGTATCAAAACCTGCTTGACAGAATGGCAAGAACATGACAGAGGCAATCTAAAAAATCCCGAACAACCCCTCCCCTTCCACATCAGTGTCATTTTGAGAGTTCCCTTAGCAACCAGCACTGAACTTGCATACCTAATTACTTCTTGCCGGTGGTGAGAGAAATTGTGTACAAATGCACTGTGGATATACGTGAGATGGGGGCCCATCAACCTTGCTTGAATGCAAATTCTTCTGGTGATCAGTGGCTAGACAACGGGATGCGTATTTTTGCCAATAGGAGCACATACACGTACTCAGCTCACAAAAATAAAGATCACTCCAGGCTAATGCCACACCATCTGTTCCCGATGGTATCTGGAGGGGCTTTCTTGCCCTCCTCCCCCGCCTCACCAAACAATGTCTTGGGCAAGACTCACAAGAGGGGAAAAAAGACGCCAAAACATCACCTGTGCTTGCTACTGTCCCTTACCTTACCTGGCTTAGTCACGGTGATCCTCCTCTTAATTAGGGTTTGTCTTGAAACCCACTGAAGTTGCAGTTAATTTTTCAGTTGCCTTCCATGGGTGTGAGGCTCAATCCTTCCCTAAGCTCAGCCGGGAAGTGGGAGAGACTACTCTGAAGTCACTGGTGCCATTAAATCCCTGCCCAGGTCGTTCAGATACTCGGGAGCACCGCGGCAAACTACAGCCCCAGCCCACAGCCTTCTCTGGTTTGTGTCGGGGACTCGTCCAGTGCCGCTGCGCTGGGCTGGCTTCTATGCTCTCAGATTATAAACCCGAGACGCCAGTGACCACCCCTGTAAAGTTTACCACTAATAAACATCCTGTAGTTGAGCCAAAACATGCTGTTCTTTGGGGGTGCTGCAGGTGACATGTAATGAGTATAATTCCCAGCATTTCAGAGGTAGCATTGGCTGAGATTAGCAAACCTGACTTAAAGCACTATGATAATTACATATTCGCTTGGAAGGGGAAAAATAATCAAATGAAAAAGGACAAAACCAGCAGGGAAAGAAAATTTATTTCCAAGCATCTACGAGAGTGCTACAAACAATAGAGACTAAAACTCAGAGCATTTAAAACTATTAAAAAAATGTAGTTGACAATGTCCTCCTTAAAAATTAAACACAAAAAAATGTAGAAAATGCAGTTATTAATTCTAAAATTTGCTCAATAGTGAAATAAACCAAGAGAGCATCAATGAGGATGGAGTCCTATAAATTAATTTTTTTTTACTTTATTTCCATTTGTTGATTTGTAAATTGATACTAATTTCATTTTTAATGTTTATTTAAATTTATAATGGAGAAATGTGCAAATCTAGCAAAATATTCTTTGGATTATAAACAGAGAAATCAACAACCAAAGAAATTTGAACTGAGTTAATAATAAACTATAGAATTATATAGAATGCATACAGCTATAATAAAGTGAAATATCACAATAAACATTGTAGAGCAAATCTGCTGATTTAGCAAACTCTGCCTTATAAAACATAGGGATATAATGGGACAAGTGAATATGTTATGAATACAGAGCTGAAACATCATTTGTAATTTTAATGAGTTAAATTTTAATCTAACTACATATATGGGGGTCTTCAGAAAAGCAATACACCAACAAATCAGATTTCCTCTCAGATCAAGCAGTGTGGTACCGGACTGCAAATGAAGGACAGGGTCTGTAAAATGAACAGTAGAAAAATGTATATCATTTCTATTTATTGCCTCTTCCCATATTGCAGCTGCTGATCTCTGACCCTAAACAGCAAACTATATTAAATTTAGCAGAAGTACAGCTGTACACAGATGCTGAAAATGTTGATGCGCGGAACATATTCCAATCCCTTGCTCATTCTGGACTAATATAAAAAAAGTTATAGATCATTTTTCGATTAAAAACATACATTACCAAGAACAACTCTGAAAGCACTCTGTATTTCTGTCATCACAAATTAAAATGTCTTCCTATCAGCAGACAATGCTATTCTACTGCAGTAAACAAAAAAAAAATCAAAAGAAAAAAAAAAGTAAGTGCCAGAATCTTAATTACTACTCAGGTAAGGTAATTGTCAGGTAGAACAGTCTTTCGGGAACTTACAGCTAAACTGGGTCAGATTTAAGTCTCTAGAACCCACAGAAGCTTAGCACAGATACGGAAATTCACAAGCCTGGAGAAAGTTGTAAGTACAGAGTACTCCTGTCCACTTACAAAGTCATTTCTGAAACCTCTGGAATTTCTAAGATATACGATAAATGCATATTACATGGGAATATTGAAAAGTATTACACTTAATTTAATCCAGAAAACACAGTAGTATTATATGAACGTTATTACTGTGTTCTGGGAGCAGCCATAAGCTGTAGATAGAGAGGGTACAAAATGTTCACCAGACATTACATTTTTTTAATCTAAAAAACATTTGTAAAACGTACTTGATTTTTAAATAATCACTTAACCAGGCAACAAACCAACTACAAACACATAATAAATAAGGCTATTAAAAGGTCACAACTGTAGTAAATTAGTCAGAACTATAAATGGGACATTAGAAACACTATGTTTTTCCTTATATGCTTAATAACCAGAACAAGAATTAAAAAAGAATCAGTTTATTTCAAAGTCTGCTTCTTATATTGAAGCACATATTAAAGCAACAGTACAATGTTCATAAAATATAAGTGTGATGCTGTAACATTTCTTACATGTCAGAATACTGATATTTGTATGTATACTAAAATAAGAATTTTTAAATTGTACAAATAGATACATTAAAAATGACATAGAAATAGGGCGCCTCCCACTGCAACAAGACAGAGTTTTTATATCTGGCACATATTAGTTCAAGATGAAAGTATAAGCAAAAAGATTTACAAGAATCAGCAGTAACAAGTTTGATGCTCAAGAGACATAATAATTGTACATTGTACTGTACATACATCATATGGGTTTAAGCTGGCTGAATATTATATATTTCAAGTTTAAAAATGCACTACCATATAGAGTGTCCATAGTTTAAGGCGAAATTACAGCTCAGAACTGTTATCGTTTCTAATTTGTGGAAGCTTCTTTGACATAAAAGATTTAGATGTTCATAATACATAAAAGATATCCCTTATTTGTAGGTTCACTTTTAGCAATTTCCTTCATTTAAATATTTTGTATTTAAGTGGGTTTTTTCCTCTAGAGAAGTTGGCAGCCAACTTCTATGTTTGCCTTTTGTAGGAAAAGGTACTTCACAGTATTTACCACTTTTATGTCCTTGTTTATCAAAGGAATCCTCTCTGTCAAACTTAAATGTTTAAATGAGATTCTTCTTGAGTTTTAAAAAAATACCTGCTTACATTTCTTCTGGATTCTTCAGAACATTGGACACAGTTCTTAAGGCCAAATCTTAAACTTTATTGTTAAGAATCATCATCGAAAGTGTCTTTGGAGCCATACAAGTCTGCAAGTTTCTTAAATCGAGGTCCCCAGTTTTGTAGATAGTCGTAGTCCAAATCAGAATCTGTTGTCGCTGACTCTAAGGAGCTAAGTGAACCAGCCACTGAGCCTCTTCCCTCATAGCCATAGATCTGAATAGAGTCATAGGGAGGAGCAGTTGGATCGTTATCAGCCTCTTGTATTCTTGTGTTGATGAAATCATCAACGTCAACACTATTGGGAGCCGGCCGAAGCCCTGGTCTTGGCATATATTGATACTCAGGTTTTATGTCTTTACGAGGAATAAATCCATTGATGCCATCGGGGTTCTGCAAAGTAGCTATGTCGAAAGCTTCAGTATCTTCCTCTCCTCCACCTTCGTCATCATAAGTAATGATGTTCTCTCGGACATCTTCTTCTTCAAAAACAATCAGAGGTTCTTTTTTCTGCCTTTTCAGTGTTACAAACAACACTACAATGACTGCAGGAAAAAAAAAAGCGCCAGTTAGACTGCACTCGCAAACAGCGGCTGCTTTATAAATAGATTATTGCATTCACTGAAACCTCAGCTTCTGTGCTGCAGTTCGTCATGTCTTTTTGCTAATATCTACATTTTTAGCATACCTGGCTAGATAAAAGCACTGATGTTTGTTCACAGAATTGAACATACTGATGTGAGGTTTTCTGTTTGGGCTGAATACCATTGCTCTTACTAATTGCTCATCACTGCAAGACTAATTCAAGAAAATAGTTTGTTGTCCCCCAGTGCTGCATGAACGCTGTGGCACTGCCTTTGAGCAGTCCAATCACGTGTGTATCTGCAACAAACCAAAGATGAATCTTTACTCTCTCCTGTACGCCCAAAGCTGAACTTTAATGCCACATTTCATTTCCATGAAAATGGAATTTTTCTTAAGCAACACCTCAAAACACATTCCTTTGTTGTTGTGTTGCTTCTCATTTCAAATTTCTATAAAATAACTTAAAAATACATATGAAAAGAAAGAGTATAAATTACTACGGGCAAAATAAAACATTTTATAGAAATATTTTCAAATCTTCAGGAAATGCTTTACAGCACTTTCTTAAAAGCAGGTCTTCTGAGCCATTCATTTGTCTTCAACACAAGAGGAGTCAGAGGGAAATAGCTAGCAGGAGCCATTAATCCTGGCTGACCTCAATAAGGAAGCTGTCATCCAGGGAAGATCACAAAACTTAAAACTGCATGTCATGACCTCCTTTGAACAGTGTCCCTGATTAACTGATATTAGGCCACAAAAGGACATTCTCTGAGCACACCTAGACAAATTCACTGGTGTTTGCTATTGCAGTTATCACATATTTCAGCCAGGCAGATTAGTACCTCCTATAAAAATGAAAGCTAAGAAATTAAGATTCATTTATCCATCTTGGAGCTGAAGGCGAGGTTAATTTTTTAACACAAACTTTAAGTTTAACACAAACTTTAAGTGTGGAAGAAAATTAGGTAAAGAACTTTTTTACCTAACAAAATCACAATGCAAGCAAGAATGGCAACTAAAGCTCCAGTGCTTAATCCAGCATTGAGTATGTAGGCTTCAGCATTGCAGGAGAGCAAGGAGCCGTTGCTGTCACAGCCGCAGACCCGAATGGTGAGGGTGTTGGTGCTGCTCATGGGGGGGAGTCCGCCATCACTTATTACAATAGGAAGAAGGTATAAATCTTGCTTTTGGCGACTAAATCCTTCACGTCTTACAAGAACACTTGCCGTGTTATCTGTTTAAAGAAGAGAGATAGTAATCATTTTTTTTCCACAAAGTCATCCTCTTAGTAAATGTTGAAAAAATGTATCTTGCTACAATGGCTCTGAATTTTCAGATGCTTTAGCATTATTTGTACAATAAACCAGTACAATGTATCACCTCCCTAATGACCCGAGAGCAATTACAGTACTGTGTTTCATTCATACAGTACAACACTCAATTTTAATTACTTTAGGGTGATGAGGGTAACACAAGGAACACAAAAAACCTCTGTTAATGCCTCCTTTTAGCACCCCACTAACTTTCTGGGAAACTCATGATACTTCATGAACTACCAGAATGACTGGGCCTTGGCATTGCTGTTTGAGCTGGTTTAGTCCCTTTCCAGCATTAAAAGCCTTCAGTGGAGGGGAAAAAACAAAATCCCCCTGGATTTACCGCTCTTGGTGTCAGACCTACAGGAATGGAGGGCAGAAATCTGTACCAAAATGGTCTGTGTTAACCAAACTCCCACCAAAATCAAAAGCTGATATTTGCTGTGTATTAGAAGATTTGAGCCTCAATGTTGACCTGTTTCAGTAAGAAACACTGAAGTAAGCAGTATTTTATCAGAAGCTCTTTTTCAGCCAAACTCCCAAAGCCAGAATTCAGAAAGCTTGCTCATACATTCACAGTATGTCTGGGCACATTTTGAATTATGTGCCTGTGAGGAAGGGTTAAAATCATTCCTCTAACACTGTTTCCAGTTGTTCTCACTGAGCGGTGGCCTCCACGGGCCTCCCGGTGCAGGGGCTGGAACCCAAGCTGCCATCTCAGCACAGAAGGTCCTTTGGGATGCGTAAAAAGTATTTGAAAGGGAAGTGTATGACATGAAACGCTGGGATGAGACGGCCGGTGCTTCCTGCTTCCAGGCACGCCAGACAAAGGCCAGGAAACATGGACAGCATTTCTTTATTGTGCTCCTTGTTGCTCAGCTCTCGGACTGAACCAAAGCTTATAAAACTGTAAACATCCTGAAGTCAATAAAATGAAACAATCATATCCTGTGGTTTTCAGACCTTCATAAACTGGTTTAGGATGAGGATTGACTTCACACAACCTTTACTGTTTTGCCACGTTCTTTATTTTTCACTATATAAGGGAAAGAAAAAAAGAGAAAAGAACGGTTCTTTTATCTACCAAGGGAGGGCTGTTCACATCCAACGATACCCATTTTACCATTGCCTCAGGGTACTGCAGAAGACTAATCATTTTCCTGTTGAAGAATCAGCAAAAAATCCAGAATTTAATAATGCAAATCATAAAACCTCTCTTAATGATCTAATTAGTGTTATTTCCATGAAAGTTTGTGAATAAATTATACCAAAAGAGAGGTATTCTTGCCCTGTATGAACCACCCTTGCAAGCAGTACCCCTGATGTAGGACAAGGTCTGACATTGTCCCCAGATTTGGTGGACACAGCTCAATTTACAGGGTGAGAAGGATGTTTGCAATAGGGCCCTGCTTATCCGACCCTCCCACTGGTAACTTCTGTAGATCACACCAGAAAGTATGAAATTTTTTTAGGACTGTCCTAGATAGGATCTGTTTGTTACATGCCAAACTAACTCATCTCCCCATATCTACGGCTCCTCCTGCCAGGCCCACCACACCTGATGCCCAGCATGGCTGCCTTGGCATGACAGAACTGCAGTCTTTCTGATACTGAAGTTTCACAAAAATAATGCCTGGATAGAAGACAGCTTACTAACTTCTCCTGTACACAATGGTCTTACTTGCTAAGCACAGAGAAGCTGATAAAGATCTGACTATTTATTACTTGTGTTTTTTGGAGGTGCCCTTTGTCTCTTTTCAGAGTCTTTCTAACCTCCTAAATGTTTACATACATTTGCCAAGTTAGGCTTTGTAGCACAGTTTTTTAATGGACCTTCGTGATATCAGTGTCTATATGTCTTATTTTAGGACTTTAAATTAATGGGCTCGTAACAATTTGGTATAAATAGAAATGTAACATCTAATACCTATTAACCTATCAACTAATGCTTGAACTAATATATATTGATAAAGAATAAAACTAATCCACAGGGGTCTCTAAAATGCATTTAATAATTCATTTCCTCAATATGAGAACAAAGATCTGCTCTGTTAAATGAAAGATCACAATAGAACAGATTATTCTTGTGGCAAAAACTATGAACATGAATAGCAGGCTGAGCTACAACTGCCTAGACGCTGCAAAGGCAATATGGATGGAAACACAGCCAGTATCATATATTAATGTATTTAGGCTGATGGTTACACATTTTTTATTATATTATATCATATTGTATTTTTCTTGAATGTTGGCAGCTTAAATAGTATTCCTAACTAGAAATAAAAAAAGGATGGCAAATTATTAAGTGATTATACAGACTGAGAATTCCACTGCAGTTAATTACTAAGGCCGAATTTGATCCAATGGCTGATTACCTGCTTTAACTTGAAGTGATTTAAAAAAAAAAAAATCCAATCAACATGCCTGGCTAAAGTATACAAAGGACTATCATATATCATCCCTAAAGGTCATTTTTTTAACAGTTTTTCCTGTTTATGTTCACTTCCCACATACAGAAGAAACATTTAAGAGGAAAAAATCTCTTTTATGTAGATAAAAGGTAACATATAATCCTAGCTAATATTCTCATCCTTGCTTTTTCATTATTTTCAAGTCCCAGGAATATAACTATAATCCAGATATAACGGCATTTTTTAAGCCAAGAAACATAAGTTAAATGTCAATACCAGCTTAAAACTATTACTTAACACATATGGGAGCTACTTGACTGACAGTCTTAACAAACACAACAGGGGTTAGGCAGGAGGAAGAAAATTGCCCTCTCAACACCATCCAGAAAAACTCACAAACTCTCATTTTTCCAGCTGTTATAGCCTGGGATATCCAATATCCAGAAGCGTAAGTGAAGATTACCTATACTCTCCATGAAATCTTTACAATTAGTAGTTGAAATTACATCACTTTACAGTGATCTTTACAGTGACCTTCCCGACCTTTGATCTTCTTGTTCCTTGGTGTTTTATTGATGTTTTTCCAATTTTTCCTCTACATACAGGCAAATATAGCTTAACTTTTAGGGGCTTGTTAACATAGAATTTTTGTGTAAGGAGGCTTCTAGATTAAAACAGCTGACTGCACTGTGAACATTATCACCTATATCGTTGTGTGAGTGCTGATTCAGCAAGAAACCTAAACAATTTCAGGAGTCAAACTGTCTAAAATCATTATCAGGCAGTGGCAATTGCTGCAGATTGTCCATGGCAAAAATCCTACAACTTTATTGTTCATATTTTGCAAAATGTCTTGATTAAAGGTCTGAAATTGAGAGCCAGAGAACATGTTTCTATCAAAAAAGTGGATTTCCGTCACTGATTTTAGTGGACTTACAAATTTAATTTCAGTTTTTGTAAAGCACTATCTTGTGTATTTGAGGACATTAGTACACCTCATTATTGCCACTGTGGTGCAATTTGTCTTTGTGCAGCATGGCAAAGCAAGGTGCTTGCAACCCTTCCAGCAACGCTGGCTACATGCCAGGCATCCACACAAGGTGAGGGAGCCCCAAGAAAGGGCATTTCAGTTTAGGATGGAGCAGGATTAAAAGCAGGAAATCCATTTGCTAAAAATCTGTCTCTCTGCTGTGAAGTATCACGAGCCCCTACCTCTCTTTTGAAGCTCTGACTTCAATGGGAGTAAAATTGAACAGAGCCTGGGCAAACACAGTGCTGTTTATTTACATGGTATAAGGTAAGTAAACAGCGCCAAAGTAATTCCCTGTTTTATCACAGCATGTGATAAGCCATTATCTGATGTTTTGTATGGAAGATAGTCTCAGCTGAAAAACTTGGTAACACAGTAGGCGCTTAATAGGATGTAGAATGTGATTACGCTTTTTTGGATTACTGTAATATGCGATTACTTTTAGGAGTTGGTAGAAAGAAACTCTATTAAATGATAATTATAGGACTGTATTCACTTTAAAGTTCTGTAGTAGAGCCAAACATCAGAGTTTTCATTAACTGTTCTCCACAGTTAATAAAGCCATTTTTCTTTAAAACTAGCAATTGCCTCTGAAAGCAGTGGCACGTTATATAGACTACTCAGATTTACAACTGAAAAAAGAAACTTTAAATGATCATGTAAATTATTTGACTCGCAAATGGTAACACCCTCTCTCCAAGCTTTTTAATATGAAAGTACATAGAATTTTAACTTTTTTACTTTGCTCTCTACCGCAACTTATTTAAAAAACAAACACAGAAATAGTTAAATTAACATCACTGCCCTGAGGATTGAGGATTGTACAAAAATGAGGTAAAGACAGGATGGAAATGGATGGATTTCATTACACTATTCATTTCCCAAAGATGAAATTATGCAGGGACATTCAATCCTTAAATACTGTCTTGTTGAAATAACCTTTTGCAGTATCGTCAGGTACTGTCACTACATTCAACTCACATCACCATTTCCATTACAAAACGTTTTTATCTAGCTTAAATTTGTCACTAACAAAAAGAATGAATTTGCTGCATATGGAAATGAAGGATTAATGGAATTGGCTGGAGTCAGGAACCATAATACCATTTGCCTGCAGCTGTATCAGAGCATCTCAATTCTGACCTATGCTTTCTCTGTTAGATTATAAAATCTAATCAATTTTCAGTTTGATACGGTGACCATAAAATATCTTTTAAAAAGAAACTTGGCCTCAGCGTCTCGAGCAAAGAATACCTTCTTTTTTAGTTCCTTCTAAAAATACATCCATCAGTTTTTCAAAAATGGTGTTTTACTACTGTAAAGAAAATAAATATATCCCCCCCTTCGACGGGATCCTTTATGAATTGCTTATGTATGTACAAGTGTCCAGCACTAGGCAACAGTATTACTTTGATCCTTCAAGAATAACAGAAATTTTGTTTGGGAACTCTGATGATAATTACCCTCACTTCAGATGTGCTAGAGATATAAAGTATGCCACAACAAAACACTTGAGAGAAAGAAGTTGTTATTGAAATCACGTATCTCAATTATGTTGCCTTCTGTACTTCTGGCAATCTAGAAGAAATCCTTTGGATTCATTATTCAGACCAGTTCAACAAGTTTTACATTTCAGAAAACACTTAAGTAAGTTTCCTTCAAACATTAAAGCTTGCTAATTAAAACCAATTTCTTAGAAGCTGAAGCAGTTTTTTCCCTGTACAGGGAAATAACAAATGAACACTGAATGAGAATATCATATGGACTATCATTAAATAAACAGAATAAATATTTATAATGGCTGAATCTGGGGTTTTTTTCTGTTTACCCCTCCTCTGGTTTCCTCACACTCTGGCAAGTTAGGTTCACTGATGCTATTATGTTAGATGATCAAATAAGTTTTGACAGTCACCTACGCCTGGGAGTTTTTTCCCTACAAATTTCTTACATCTTAACATCAGTCTGAATGCGAGGCTATACTATATTTTGTGCAGAGAAGACTGGCAAAGGGATCAGGATACCCATATCCTGAGATACACCCAATCCAGGTATGTTTCACAACAGAGCACATACGTGTTTCCTACAAAAGGTTAGCGTGGCAGTGATTTCATTCCATTACGAATCTCGTCTCTGTCTCCTGTGATCCATAATTTAAAAAACTAGCAAGCAGAGAAAGGTGAGAAAATACAAGCAACCTAACAATTTTCCCGCCTCAGCTAATTTTAGCTTAGCAAGTAGTTTTTTCTAAATCAAAGAGATCTGCCAATTATGTTTAGTGAATGTTACTGTCAATGTGTTTTGCTCTCTTCCTGGGAGAGAAAATGGCAGTGGATTTTTCATGTAGGGTATTATCATATAATTTAAAATATGTATTCGAGGAAATGAAAGTGAGTTAAACATTACATTATTTCAAGAACATCCCTGTATTTCAGCTATATTTTTTTCTGCTTTCCTCCCCTAAATCTCTGGAAAACAGATGCTCTGTCAAAGTTAATGAAAATGCTGTTGCATGACATTATGTTGGTCATTAGTTATCCTTTGTCATTTCTTTGGACACTAGTGTAAAGGGAATCTTCACACAAACCTCTGTTGTCTCTGAGTGTAAAATTTGGATTATGAATAATTTCAGGTGGTAAACTGAAGATAAATCTTGGTCCATTGGCTGAGTCATCCTTGTCATCAGCACTAATTGTCATAAATTGCTGCAAAAGAAAAGTACTCCGTAAAGAAACAGCTTCTTCTCTGGTTACATCACATATAGACAGCATTCTGAGAAAACCCTTGAATACAAAGGATTTTGAAATAGCAGAAACCCCCCCAAATACCTCAACAAATATATGCAATTATAAAGACAGAGCAGACTCAAAACTAGAACAGGCAATCTTTATTTGCTATTACTTTCAACCAACACAGAATTATAGATGGAAAAGTATCCACCTCTATACACACATTCTTACATACAGATATGTGCTAATGATAACTTAGTAGACTAAAAATTATGCCGAAAACTCAGCAGCTCAGAGGGAGTTAGCACAATGTCCTTTCCAAAATGCTGTACTAACTCCAAAGGTGTGTAGAACGCTGTTTCTATATGATATTTACCCCTCTTCCTGACAGATATTTCAGGGATAACTCTGTAGGCTAAAGCCTCTAAGCACTGTACTGTGATCCTTCCCAGAAGACGCTAAGTATTTCCCTAATTTCCACAACAGGCTTACAACTGGGAAAGCTGTTCCCAAACAGCTTTGTTGCCCACGTGATGGTGAATACCCACAGTCAACACCAGTCATACTCAATGAACAAAGCACTGTATCCATAACTGTTGATAGTCATTCAAAATAAAAACACAGGAAGGTGCCTTTCTGTGTGCTCTAGGCATTGAGGCCAGAACTTCAAAATAAACATTCGTTTACTACCACTCATTTGAGCTGCCAGTAGAAGACTGCGCCGGCTGAAGGAAGAAATTCCTGTGCAGGGGAGGCAGTGGGCACAGGCATACCTGATTGCTTCGAGCATTCTCGCAGACAAACGCTTCATATGCTGCTGCAAATTTTGGAGCGTTGTCATTGACATCAACGACCTTAATTGCAACTGGAACTTTGGCTTCCTGGTGTTGTTTGTCTGTGGGAGTAAGCAAAACCAACATGAAAAAGAAGCAGTAAATGCCCTCAAAACAAACAAAATCCCAGAGGTATCCAGGTAAAAAAGAAATAGGCTAAAGTATTTGTGTTAGGATTTACTGCAGCTTATCAAACTGAGACAATTAGAAGACTACAGAATTTATACCATTGATTATAAAATATCTTAGTGAAATACTTACGGACTTCAACTGCAAAGACAGAGATATTATGCCAAGCAATTTCTTCCCTATCCAAAGCTTTTGTTGTCTTGATATTGCCATCTTCTGCATTAATAATAAAATATCTTTCAAGGTCAGTGTGACGATCAATTGAATATCTAAAGAAGTTTGAAAGTCAGTAATTAGATAAAAGAAGTACTTCTTAGTTTCATGCATTCAAATTTGTTCTATATCATTATTATTTTTAAATAAGTGTAAGTCGTACACTTATTGTTACCCTTAATACCGTTGTCAAAGGGATGATATGCAGTTCCTTTAAAAGAAGGTTCACCTGGTTGGTGTCTAGATTTAGAAAAATACTATCTCAGAATGTTTGTAGCAGAATGAAAATTATTGTTCTTTGAAGTCTCTACATTAAAGCCCCCAAATATTCTTTATTTTCTTCTATTATAAAACATGACAAAAATATCTACTGAGATATTTATGTTTTCTTCTGTTTCATAAGAATCATGAAGAGCTTTTAAGTCTTCTGATCTTTGGATTACTCAGAACGTTAATTGATCATACCGGATTATTAAATATTATCCATTATGCAACATTTGTACAGCTTTATAGAGCTCTGGTTTTCATATCTTTACCTTGCAATTCTTTGAAATGTTAACTATACTCACAGTGTTTCATAATTGAATTTACACTGAGAACATGACAAACAAAAATAAATGAACAGAAGACTACCCAATGTCACTGCAGAAAGCAGGTGTGTATGTGCTTCTCATTAGCAATTAACGCTTAACAATTACCCAACATAACCTCTAATCTACTGCGTAGAATTCTATCTTTTGAGAAAAAGCACGTTGTGATAACAGCATAGGATATTTTATAGAAAATATAATTTAGAGTGTAAAATAGACGTCTGTAAGCATATTTTAGGTAGACATAGCTATGGCATGCTTCCTTAGTGAGACGGGCTTTGAGAAACTAGTAGCTTGTGGAACAAGACATAGAAACAACACTGTATGGTAAAAGTTACTCATCTTCTGGGTGAATTTAGAATATTACTATGCTAGATCTATCACACTATGTTAGTAACTTGCATAACAATTCTAAAAGCTAATGCTCAGAAAGAAACAGCCTCCTCTAATGAAGCATACCTTACAGCACTGTTTGCAGCATCAGGGTCTTTGGCATGTACTTTTCCAACCACAGTACCAGATGCTGCATTTTCCTGTACTTCAAAAATATAACTCGGCTTTAAAAATACAGGTGGCTCATCAGCATCTTCCACTGATATCTTCACTGTTACCGTGTCCTTGAATGGCCCATTGCTGATGAACTTGGGATCAATATGCACATTGGCTGCCTCTACCTTCAGACTGTAGGACTTTTTGGTTTCAAAATCTAAGAGCTGCGCGAAACAAGATGACAATGACAATTCCACGTCAGGAAAACTAAAGTGTAAAAGCAGTAATCAGTCCCCTAGTATTCAATGACATAAAACAAATGTGAGCATCTGTCAACAAGCTTGGACTGAAATGTGTGTATTTAGAAACATAAAGACTCAAATGGAAGGAGCTACATTCTATGTATGGAGCAGCATAGGAAGGCACTCAAAATATCACAAGAGAGTCCTTGTCTTGCTCTTTGCTTTCTGTATCACCCAGGAAATCATCTTTACTGGGAAAATAAACCTTTTCTTCATGCAGCCTTGCAGGTAGCACAAAAGAGCAATGGATAGGAAAGGGGTTCCCACAAAATGCCACCTTGGTCTGTCCCAGGCTGGCAGGCATTCCTTTAGAGGTATGGATGTGGCTTGAATTGCTACAGGGTGCACAACGAGATAGGACAAAGAGAAGTTAAATTATTTAATTAGTAGGGGAAATACGAAGATGGCTTGCAGTGCTTTCATTTCTGTAGTTCTTTCCATCCACAGATCTCATTACACTTTACAAAGGGCAGGTGAAATAATGCCCCATGAGAGGTATATCTGCATTGGCATCGACATGAAATGGATGCAGCGTTGCAGTATCAGTAGCCTCACAATGGTCATGCTTCTAAATATCTGAGAAGCAGGTGCCAACCACAATTCACAAACTATGCTAACACCATAGGCTGAATAGTGTGACAGTTCACCCACGTTTTAAATTACACAAAAAACACTCTCCCACCTCTAGAACAGATACAGTAATTGAACCACAGCATAGTTTTGACCAGAGAAGACCTTTGGGTGGTCTCCTCCGATGTGCAGGGCAGGGCTAACTTTGAAGTTAAGTTGCCCCAGGCCTTCTCCTTTGATTTTTTTATTATCCCCAAGAGAGATGACTAGCTATAAAGATACAAAGGGCAAAATAATAATGCTCAAGTAATGAATAAGATTTACGATTTATAGTTTGTAATTTAAAATTAATTTAATAACACTCTTAAAGATCACACAGATTGTATATGAAATCACCTCAGTATTTTTGCTGCTTTTTGCATAGCCTGTGACTCCTTCGGAACAATATTGTGGACAATGCACAGCTGAAGAATTCAAACTATAGGGCATGAGGCTGTTCAGACTGAACATAAAGCAACAGTGAATGTCTGCTACTTATCAGCGCTAGGCAAAACTTCATTAACAGTGAAGCTGATGGCATTGTATTTTACCGTGACTTTTTATTATGAATTCATTTAGTTTGTGCAATTAATCCACTGTACAGTATTTATGTAACTCTTCTTGGTTATTTTCTTCCATTCCAATTCAGCTAATGGGGAAATGGAATATCAAGAGTTAATCACACCTTTAGAAACAAATTAAGTGAAATTGCATTTACTGATCTTTTATCTTAGGTGGTAATTCATTATTACCAAATATTCTGTCAGCAACAAAGAATACTACACATTAGTAGGTGTTACTCACCTTCTTCAGCTTTACAACACCTTCCTGAGTCTCATAATCTGTTGTAATTTCAAACTTATCCATGCCATCTCCATCAATGATGCTATAAGCTACCAAGCCATTTTCCCCGATGTCTGGATCTTTGGCCTTCACTCTTCCTACTTCTTCTCCTGGGACAGCTGCTTCCGACACTGACATCTGGTACACACCTGGCGGAAGGGAAAAAGGCATTTGCCTGAAGTATGCAGTCTGAGCTCCAGTTGTATGGTTACTCATTTAACTTGTACATTCTGAATAAACACAGTAATTTTTTACATTTTCAAATCTCCCAAAGGAATGTTATGTTACGGTATGTTATGTTATACAGAGCTCTGAGAACCAAGTCATCTGTGAAATCTTAAAATACACTGCTGATCTACATAAAACTAGCTCCTCACTGATGTTTAACACAAGATCTGTGTATCTCTCTGTTTAGGGTGGGGTTAAAAAGACATCAAATCATTCAGAACGCAGAAACTGTTGTACATCAAGGTTATCATCCATATCAGAAATGCTGGAAAGAAAATTCTCTTTCGTATGACTCATGGTATGACCTTCGACTCTGTAGAATCGAGAAGCATTTCTGCTCATTCATTCAGGAGCCAAAAATTATACACAAGACCTCTCTGCTGTGCTGGCTAAAGAATAAATCTGCTGCTTCCTATGGCTTTAATTTGGAGTGTGTATGTATAGTAGTAATGATTATCAAAATTTAACACAACAGATAATACATACCAATTTGTATGGGATTCCATACCAAACAGAAAATGGCTTTCCCTCATGAAACTCTGATACGAAAACCATCCCCAAACACCCCACAGATGTGTTGCCGTTGCTTTTCCTTGAGTATTCAGGGACACCAGAGGAAAGCAACATTGTTCCTGGATAAATCTCTCACCAACAGTTGTCCTTTAGGCAGCATTGATTCCAGAACTTTTCCAACCCACTCTAGAGTTCAGCTAACATAACCTGATCCTAAACGTACAAATCTATGTCAGCATTTTCTGTCACTTCATAAGCATCATTAAATTGGGGGAAGAGAAAAAAGAGAAAATAAAATAATCTAATTTATCCTCCCTCCATAATTGATCTTTGTTGCTATACGAGCACCCTAGGAACAGCAGGAGACTTACACCAGGCAGGGACTTGGCTCATTACCCATAAAAACAATTGGCACATGTCATCAAATAAGTCATTAACTCCAGTCACAAAGAACCCAAAATTTAAGCATATAACTCATTAAGGTTTTAAGCAATGAAAAAAAAAAACCAGGATTTGACCTATTTATATAAACATCCAAGTGAATGATTTTTTTATTCTTCTTTTTTTTGAGTTATAAAGCATTCCAAATGAAGGTATTAAGTTGGGGGTAAGTAGAGTAATTGCTACTTGGCATTTCTGAAAATTTTAAATAGTCTCCCAAAACATCCAGTAAAGTGGCTTCAATTTTAAAAAAAAAAATCCATAATTTGATGAAGTCAATCATCAACAAAATACCATATACTGGGGTCCCAGGTGATCATTTATAGTGAAAAGGTATGTTTGTGAGGTGTGTAAAACCTGACATTTTTAGGATTTAATACTTTCCTATTAGAATGGTAGAAAAGGCTGATGTAGATTTTTACATTTACGGACTGGCTATGTCACTTATGCTCTTGCATGAGGGTCCGGGAAGCTGCGACACTGGAAGAAGAGCTGTTAGAGAGATGGTCATGTCCAGGATGTATCAGTGGCATAACTGTTGCTCAGAGGAGAAATAGGGTGGGCTGGGATGGTGCATACACTGCGCTCAAAAAAAAACCCCCATGCAGAGATGAGATGCAGAACAGATGTATTGGTCGATTAATGTACTTCCACCCAACTGTGAAGACTGAATCTGTTAATGTCAGCCCTGCTTAATCTTATATGTGAAAAATAAGTAGCACAGGTATAAAAAATGACTTTTTTGACCATCACTAATACACGTCAACAATCAATTCAAAAACGTAATTGTACTAAATTTGGTTTGCATTGCCATGGTAAATGTAAGTCTTGAGGAGTATCCAGTCTTAACTTTTGTCCTTATGGACATTCACGATTCACTGAGAGTGTTCATACAAGTAAAGGATGAAGTATCAACACTTAAAATGAAAGGCCGTGTGAAATAAAAAATGATACTCATTCACTTCAAGGTCTGTCAAAGACCTGAAAGGGCATAATCAGGAGCTGTTAATAGATTGTGCAACAGTTCCATCAAGTGCCAAGAAAAGCAAGGGACTTCAGGCCTGAGAAATACAGCTATAAGAACATGAAGTAGATCTCCTCTCTTTTGTCCATCTTCTTCAAAAAACAAAGTGGATTTATTCATTGAAAATTACCATCGTAACTACGCTTGCAAATAGCTCTGAACTTGGAGTACTGAAAGGCACGACGTGAGGCCACGTGGAGACTTCTTTCAAACACCGCAAGTCTAACTGGAGAGCCATCTGCCATGTACACGCTATGCGACTGCTGCACACTGCAACTCTCCCACCACAGAAGAATCTGCTCCCATGCAATACAGGAGGGGATTTTTGTTTTAACCTCTTCCTGTTTCCCCACAATGATTTCTTAAAGTTCTTGTGGTCTGAGCAGAGTAGTAAACACAGCTTGCTTTTTTTAAAGCGTCCCTTACATCCACCTATAATTATGAAAATGGGAACAGAAGTAAACCAGCTTATCCCAGCACTGCTGCAGGGCAGGTGCATTTTCTAGTATTCTTGACGGATCTGGTTTAACACACAAGAGGGCTCTCAAGAAATGGGGTTTCCTTGTCCATTAACAGAGAAATCCAGACTACGTCTCCTTGATCATATCATAGGTATATTTCTGATATAGCATGGTCCTGTAGTTTCAAAAATGAAGTGTAGGATTAGGAATCTTTTTAATCTAATCATGACCTTAAAAAATGTCTCACTTTGCAACCCAAAGCAAATAATCCAGATACTGAAGCTCTACAGGCTATTAGCAAAAATGTGTAAACAGTATTTATTTATTCACACATGTGCTATGGTAATCCATCAGTTACTGCTTTTTTAAGTTTTTAATATGTCTGATACTATACAAATATGGGTGCTAGTAGTAAATATGAGTAAGGATTTTATTGTTACTTACTCTGTGGGAACTTTGGTGGGTTGTCATTGACATCTGTAAGTGTAATTGTCACTTTGGTTGTCCCTGAGAGGCCTCCCATGTGTCCTCCCATATCTTTTGCCTGTATTACAACATGATACTCTTCCTTAGCTTCTCTGTCCATATTCGGAAGGGCAGTTCGGATAATTCCTACAAATACAAAGAAAATATGGCACATACAAATTTTCACATGATGAAAAATTTGATACTGTATTTTTAGTTTGCATTAAAATACAGCAATATTTGCAGTGATGGTGCAGATTCTGTTTTCCCTACACTGTGCATCATGCTGTGCACGGGAAGTAGCCCAAACGTTCAACACAGCTGAACACAGAACAAACCTAGAGAATTACAGTTCAGCACAGAAACTGTCATTTCTATCATACCATATCACACCACAAAAGAAATAGTATCATCTTTCTTGTGTGTATCCAGCTCTACCAACTGCCAGGGGACCAACCTGCGAAAGCGCTTAGCTAGAATCCAGAGAAAATGAAGGAAGCTTTGCTCAAACTCATCAGTAGATATACCCAACTGTACTGCCTCAGTCAATATATTTAGTTCTTCCTTTTAATGTATTCCAGTTATGAGGTCCTACTCAAATAAACTGCTCAATAATACCTGTTTGAGCTTCCACTGAGAAGTACGGCTGACCTTCAAGAATACTGTAAACCAATTTGGCACTGTTCCCATAGGTAGGATCATCAGCATCTGAAGCTGTTACCTGAATAACTGATGTACCTAAAAATGGAAAGCAAACACAGAAGAAATACAGTCAGAAGCAAACATGTCTATAAGAAACATGCAGAAACACTTTCAGTCATACAGCATAACTATTTCTTAACTTTCTTGTTTCCAGGTTTGGTAAAGGAAAAACTTTACTTGGTAATTTATATATGACAAAATAGACTCATACGATTGAAAAAGATTTGTCACCAGCTGTGATGTGGATTAATGTTCTAAACATTGAAGATACAAGAGTCAGCAGTCACTCTGTACCATTATGGTGTTTTTCCTCAGTAGTTTAAGCGTCATATTGCTTTTGTTGTTAGGCAGTCAAACAACAGAGTTTTCTTTTATGTTTCCCTCAGTAAGCTCCAGAGAAATCATTCCTGTAGAAATCTCTGAGCTAGACACAAGCTCAAACAGGAGATGAAAATAGAACGATAGTGCAGCAGTAACTCCTTAGCTTTATTACACAGCTCTGACAATGGAATGATCTTGATGTTTACCCCAGAGGATTCACACTCCATAAATTCCAGGGGACCCTCACGTTCCTCGTAGGAGGAAATAGTCCTGTTCTAGGAACCATCTAGAGACACTTCAGCCATGACAGTTAACAGCCATGCAGGGTTTGATCTGGTCAGCAAATTAGGTAAGCTGAGTCACTGGCTGAGCATGAAGTAAATTTTAATTCCCAAAATTCTAGACAGTAAGAATTAAATAAAGCCAACACGTACTGACAATACAAGGTCTTCCATAAGGCCAGGAACTGAAGTGCATTTATGAGTACTTACCTACATTTGATCTCTCTGGCACATTGGCATGGTAGTTTTCGTGAAGAAATTCAGGCGGGTTGTCATTTATGTCTTGAACTTTAACAATGAATTCAGAAGGTGGTTCCAAAGGTCTGTTAGTGTTCCTGTCTACAGCTTGTGCCGTGAGAGTGTACTGAGCTCTCTCCTCCCGGTCCAGTGTCTTTGTTGCATGGATGTTCCCTGATTTGTCATCAATAACAAAAATGATTCCTGCTCCTTCACCTGAGAGAATGTATTTAATGTTTCCATCTCCAGAATCAATATCAGAATGAAGCTACAAAATGAGAAACAGAAATACCTTAACAAGATGGTATACATTTCAGGCATGTGTTTATGAAACAAAATAGTTCATGGAATTACTACCATTTCAGTTTTCAAAAATCTTGTCTTACATCAGGCAATAATCCTTACTTGGGCACATGCTGTTAGCACATCTGCCCTGCATTCAGAGAAGCTGCCTGCACAGACTTGCATGCTAGCACACATAGGGTGCTACAGAGACCCAAGCTTGAAGATTTAAGGAAGAGAATACACGAAAAGATAGTTACAACAGGTTCCTTAATCAAATGAAGTTGGAAGGAAGAGTCATTTTTCCAAAGATACTGTACACTTCATACTAATCGTATTCTACTAGGTTGCATGTAAAAAGCTGTCAAGTGACAAATGGGATGTAACGAATGACCCAATCCGGGATTGCCAACTAGGTTTTAATTACAACTTCTTTAATACAAAAGAAATAACAAATGCTTACTAAATGTTCTTACTTTCACAACCAATGCACACCTCAGTTTGATGAATGAGGGAACCACTGAGCCAAATTACAGATTTCTTGATTTTATATTGACATCTACATATTGCACAATGCTAACCATCTTTCGAACCAGAATACCCAGAATGGTATTTGCTGTCATTAATCCTGTTCTCCACTCTTTTGTGCTGAAGTTAATTCAACATAGTTCTGCTGACCATTCATAAACTGGCAAACACACTGGTTTTTTTATGTATTTATATTCTGTTAGACAGTAACGAAACACAAAAAACAGTCCAGAAAGTGTCTACATACACATGTGCACATAGATATATATCTCCCCTATACATATACCTCATGTATTTAATTTTACAGATAACTTGAAAATGAAAGGATGAAGAGATACCTATTGAGCAGTACACTTTCACTGAGCTTCTGGCTTAGACATTACATTTTTAATTACTATTTTTAAAGACCCAAGAATCATACTACATATTCTTGAGACATACTGCTGCTCAAATGGTTCTTGCTGTTGTGTTAAATAACAGCTTGTACACCTTCATTCAAAGACTAATGAAGTCAATGGAAAAATTTGTATTCACTTAGGTAGTATTTTGCTTAGCATCTTTATTTACTTAGGTAGTATTTTTGCTTAGAACCTACAATAAAATTATTAATTCTAGGTGAGTAAGTATGTGATTAAGAAGCAGCTAATACAGCAGAAAAGTAATGACAAGAAAAAGAGCAACTTGCAAAATAATAATATAATAATTATTAATCGACGTATGAAACAGAAATTATTTCTTACCCTTCCTACTAGTACAGGATCTGGTCCCGTATACTCTTCTATAACAAAGAACTGATTCCACACCCAGCCTCTTTTTGAGCGATGCAGAACTTGTCCTTCTTTTCCTTTCTCATGGTGACCATGAAGTGATGGCCTGGCATGGTTCAGTTTTTCTGTAGTTATGGCATGGCTGTAATACAGCATGCCCAGGCAGATAAGAGCAGCATGTAAACAATTGTCCTCCTTCATTTTTGGTTATTTTCTAGGCACAGGAGTATCCAAGAATCTACCCCTTCCACCTTGGAAGTCAAAAAGTTTGGGGCTATTGAAAAATTTCAGATAAAATGTTCTGCACATAGGAGACCACCACACATTAAACACATCACTTTAGTGCTCTGCAGCTTCCCAACTTAATTCCTGAAAGAAAGTAAAATGGAGAAGACTGTCAGTTCTTTTATGTATTTAAGGTGCAACAATTTTTTATTAAGCAAAATAAAACTAAGACTACCTTGGAATTTTTCAAAATAATAAGAATATTAAAACAGATTAATAAATACAAAGTACTGAGTAATGAGCATATTTGGTGTTCTGTTACATGTAACTGTCACCTTGTAAAATGTCCTGACTTGTTGGTTAGGGCACTCATTTGGAAGTTGAAAGATAGTGAATCATATTCTCTCATGATCCTTCCAAATGGATTTAGCCCAAGATGCAAGGTAACTGTAGAAATACCTAATTTATATATAAGCCTCCTCAGAGCTTAGATATAAGCCTTAGATACAACCTGTTAAGCCATAGGTTTAGATATAAGATAGATACAAAGATACGTGCTTATCAGGAATGGAATATGTCTACACATGCCTGGAAAAAGGCCTTTTCATGACCAACAGATTTTCATGCTGAAAATAACTACCTATGTTTTTCTAGGCAGTAGCAGTTGGTGAAAGAACTCCGAGGATCTAAATTTTCAACTTAGATCCTTGAAGTAAGCCTTCTACCTCTCTCTGAGGATCACGTCAAAGTGGAGAAGCAGCATTGATTGCCAATTCTCTTGTCTTTGTCCTGGTGATGATAAATGCCATAAACCGATACAACCACATTCAGATACTAATTGCTTTGGCTATTTATCCCTAGATTTCCTGTGATTTAAATTACCAGACATACTCATTTCTTACTTTCTATTAATTCTTAAAACACTAGGTCAGTTGCTATTTGAAGCAGAAATGGCATAATACAGTGTAACCTGAACTAAGGTCTATATCTCCAGCAGCTAACAATCCATCATAAAGGCCACTTTGACTCACCCCTGGGGTTTCCAACATATTCTGCTTCAATCTTTACAGAACAGCCAATTTTTACAAGATCCCTATGATGTTTGTTTCAACTTTCAGTGTAATTCACTTTACTCTTCTGCAAGATGCTAATAAAACACTCAGTGTTATATTCATCCAGGCATATGTACAAATATATGCTACCATCTTCTTCAAAACAGAATGATTTTTTTATGAGAAATAAGGAGATCTTACACATAGTATTTGTAGCAGCCAAAATATAAATATAGGGAAAAGCTTGAAGCTGCATCTCATTCTATAGCTCCAGCAACAGATAAACATCTCAGGAGTACCAAATCCCCTCATCTTGGGATGTTTTTCTAAAATCCTGAGCAGTCGTGTCCTCCCGTCCATGTCCCTTTGCACAGTTACTTAAAAATACAGACCCATTACTGAGTGATGGGGGTTTATAAATAAGGAATTCACAAATAAGGAATTAAGTATTTGGTTTTATTTCCTCAGGAGAAGCTGGGGTTTTATTTTTATTTTACTGAAAACTGAAATCATCTCAATTACAACACTACCATGGCTCCAGTATAATGAATTAAATGAAAGTCACACACATAGATGCAAACATAATCTGGCTTTCCTAAGCGTATTTATTAAGTACAACATTTGCTGTGTCCATTTAATTTTTTACTATTGTCATATGATGTGACATTACAGATAACTCATGCCAGCATGGAAGACATGAAGAAGAAAACAATCTCTATTATTTTGGTCAGAAAAATGCTTTTATTCTGACATAATACGTGTGTTAAGTATGGAGCACTAGGTATGTGGTTTTACAGGTTATTTCATATCTTCATTTTGTTCGGGTGTAAAAATAAGGTAATTTAACCTATTTTGGAAGTGGCTTAAATATGCAAAGCCTTTCAACACTACTTATTGTAGTGGCTTTCTATAGTAATAGTTAATTCTAACAAGAAAGGACACTTCCTGCCCCCACCCCCCAGTTTTGCATAGAAAAAATAAAATCGAAGCCTTTATGCAGTATTTACTTACCAAGCTTCCATATCATTTAACTTTATTAAAGCATAGTAAGTCTTTTTAAATACGAGCCACCAAATTCTCTGCTCATCCACAGATGTAAAATGAGTTATTCTGTCCTGTTTAGTAAACATCTCTGGATTACCTCCTGCTGGCAGGTGGAAATTTAACCCCACGACAAGCAGACTCTGAGGTTACCTCTTTTGGCTGCTTTGTCTACAGAAATTTATTGATGTAAGCAAATTCTACATATTAAAGCCAGTTCAGTCTGCTTCATAAATGCATTCAGTTCATCAATGATACTGCTGTTTCAGATGTAGTTTGCTATGGATCGTCCTTTGAGCCAAATAGTTTTCAATGCCATGCCCAGTATAGTTAATTCCGCTGCACAAGTACACTTGCTACAGGGATCTATAGCATGTTACTCCTGTCCAGCAGTTAGAGGTGCTTGGGCTCTTGGACTGCTAAACGGGGCCTACATGATCCAAGCAGAAATGAAATAGGAAGGCAGGCCTAGCCAGCTGTGCTTTTGTAACCTGACAGGGAAAAAAATGTAAGGAAACTGCTTACATTGAATACGTTTCGGATGCATTTGAAAATGAAACTCACTGATAATTATTCTTCATTAACATCACATAATGATCTCAACAATGAAAATAAATAAACAGATATGACCATTATTCCCAAACTTCTCAATACTGTTATGTACATCAGTAAACACTTTTATAAAGATGCTTAACAATAATGGAAGAGCCAAGCTGATACATATGCTGCTTATTAACAGCTATTCAAGTGTGAAGTGCTGGAAACAAAACATTAATCACACATACACGCTTAATTTACTAATACAGATTCAAAGCAAAAAATTGTTTGCTACCTTTTGTTGTATCCTCTGCGCAGACCTGTATAGAGAGGAAGCAATAAGGCTACACGTCTTCAAGATAAAGGAAACTATTATCTCACATCCACTAACAAAAAAAATCACTAAGGCTGTTTATGGTAATTGCTTCTGTTTTGAGTTATCATGTGAAAGGACTCCATGCTAGTAATACCCTGGTGGCTCTTCAGTTGAGTGACCTACTGCTCGGCAGACTGCAATTAAAGCCAGAGCTGTAGGCAACAAGGTCTCTCTGCCCTCCTCGGGCCCCTCTCGCCTTCTCCCTTCCTGCAGCTCACACTCGCTCTTCAGTTACACGGCGGTTGCTTCAGTGGTAAGCCCTCTGACTCCTACCGGCATAAGAAAAGCTAACAGAATAAATCAACAGGGATCCACTGAAGTCTATGAAATTACTTAAATTCAAAACAACTACAGTTTGGCCTTTTATAAACTACTTTCTTCCTAATAGGCAAGGTGCACAAGATGCTCTTAAGTTAAAGCTAAAATAAATTTCAATAAAAAATGAAGCAGCATTATTAACAAGAAATAAGTGGGCTTTTTCTTTTTTTTTTTTTAAACCAATCTGCTTAAAACCTCTCAAGCATTTTAATGCTAACTTAGCTGCTGTAAGCCTACAGCTTCCTACTTCTTCAAGCAGAAAATACTGAAAATCAGCTAAACAAAAAAAAATACCTCAGAAACCTGTAAGCATGGAATACAGATCTGAGGATGGCATTGCTGCAGCTGACTGGACTGCTCCTCTGGTGAGTGTCCACAAATTCTGTGTGCAGCACTTTTATTCAGACACTGCACAACACCACACATACAGTGAACTGTCAGAATCATTTGCTGTGAATGTTTCCAGTCTTTTTTAAAAAATCACAATCTTAAGAGACATCCTCAATGTTATTATTATTTCTGCACATAGATCATATTCCTCAACTACAGCAAAGCAAACCTCAGTGGGCAGTTGACCAAACTGCAACATCCTGATTTTTTCCATTGTTGTTTAGAGTTGCACAACATGTAATTTCGAAATCCTAAGTTTTCCTAAGAAATCTGTAAAAAAAAATCTGCTTCCCATTTCCTTAAAAGTAGTGGATGCCAGGTTTGAACTAAGATGGACTTCTTCTCAAAAGGAAGGATGCTGTTAACATATTTTAACTGCATACAAACAAATGTTGACAGATTCGGTACCAAATAATAGCTCTATCAGGGATAAAGGGAAAACAAGAGTTAACCAGCCACCACACAAGATCAAATCCCACCAGCGAGGCACATGAATGCAATGAGATTCCCAAATGCTGCCCACATAAGTTGGATCAGTCGAGGTATTCAGGACTGAGAAACGCTAACACACTATCTAGTCCACACTTTGAAAAACAACATACACGGTGAGGTGTATACACAGAATGATTGCACGGAAATAGAAGATGTTCCTAAATAATTGTGAGAGCTTGCCTTCGGGGCACTTCTAGCTACACAGGTAATATGTCTATATTTTGTACTTGTAGTTGCTACTTAGCTCTGGAAATGCAAAGCCAGTAAGTTTCAATTTTAACATAAGAAAATTCTGTTCTTCTACCATTAGAAAATACATTCCACCAACATTCCTAATGGAAATATAGTATTCAACTAATTAAGAACACATCTGTCCTAAACCTAAAAAACCACATAAGCATGTCCACAGACTATGGCATGGAGTACAGCCCACTGAACCTACTCTAAGGGACTAATCTAAGAAGTCAGTCTGCTCTACAAAACATCACACACAAATTTGAATGACTGTTTATAGATGACGAATAGACAAAAATAAAGAGCCAGCAAAGATTATTTTAATGACAAGACCAGTTGCGGAAGTGAAGTCTAGCCAATTTTAAATTTCTTTCATTATATTTATAGCAAAAATAATCCCAAACATTCATGCTGACTTCCTGTGCACTATTAAACAACCATATGCCAAATTATAATAGACTAAACAATTTTTCTGATTTGTCTAGGCCATAACTTCTGGATGATACATTAAAAGAGCAATTGTTCTCAGGAATACACTTGGCAGAAAGCAGTCAAAAGCACAGGGTAGCAATATAATAACAGACGATTAAGTTCTGAGAAGTTTTGCTAACGTACTCAGTAAATATAGTAAACTCCCAGTCCAAATGAGATTTCAGCTGTAGTTACAATTAGCTGAAAAGACGAATGATTTATTTTACAATAATTTTATTGTTAGACAAGGAAATGAATTATTTTTTAATGACAGGATAAATATTGGATCATATTAGTTCTGCAGTTAAGAGTTTTGGGCATCAGGATGGCGCAGGGGCCCAGCCAGCTGAGCCCCCACTTCCCCGGAGGCAGGGAGGGACCTGCTGGGGCAAGGCAATGCCCCCAGCTCCGTAGGGGCCTCTCCGCCATGGCCCCAGGCGTGGCAAAGCGAACCAGAACCTTGGCATTCTGCTGCTTTTGGGTAGGACTGTTCTGTGCAGCCTCAGGGCTCATACTCCATGGTTTAACATAAATGGCTAGCTAAGAGACTTTCTTCCTTGAATACTGTAATCGGGGTCTTGAAAAATGAGCAGTTCATATAGAAAGAAGGTAGGAAAAAGATTTCCACATCAAATAATCAGTCGGGTCCCACTGAGCCCATACTGGTTAATCTTTATGGCATATCGTGAATTTAACTACTTTGGGAGTTTTTAATAAAATACATGAATTGAGGGATGTGGAAAAGTTCTGTGCACAACTGTTTCATTACTCATACACATTGATGAATGTATGCACAGCAGTGTGGATGCAAGAGTTCAGGCTGGCATGTATTTTTATTCTCTTGTAGACCGCTGTATCCAAACATGTGATGCCTAAGTATTTTCAGGAAATTTATATAAATGTGAAAATATTTTTGAAGGATACTAGTTCTTGCTGCAGAAAGCTATTCAGCCCTAACCAGTAAGTTTCACACATCTTGATAACCTAACATATGGTTTTAATTTAATTTTTTCCCTTTTAAAAAAATTTTGTTCTCTTCCTTGACTTATTTCAAGAAAATGGTACATAAAGGTAAACAAATAGCCTGCTCCCTTTTGTTCATGAAACAAGAGAAAATACCAAGAATCAGTACCTTACACATTTAACTTAATTCTCTCTTTTTGATTTTAAACTGTTCTGTATTATCAGACCAATCTTTGAACAGTTTCTAGCTTAGACTCACTCTATAACATACTTGTAGAAAAGAAGGCATCTCATTTTATTTACTTGAAAAAATGTTATGCAATGTATCAAGATCTGCTATACAGCATATGTAGTTTGCATGACATACAGCAAAGTCAGTTCTTCAAATAAATCCTTTCGCCCTGAAAAATGCCAAACTTTCTGTGAGATTCCAGGTATCCCAAATCTGGATACGACCAGAGTTAGGATTATTGCGTTTTTCCACTGGAACTAGAGTATGCCTGATTTTTCCTTGATAGAACTACTTACATGATATGCAGAACTGAGAATGGTACAACACTATTGTATCAACATTTGCAAGTTCTACTTTAAATGGAATGAGCTGAACTGGAGGATGAGACAATATCAGCTTTTTTAACTGCTGAGCTGCAGCTGAAAGGTAAGGCCTTTATGCATGTCTCCCCAGTCAGGAAATCATCCCATTAGGAGACGGATTTTTTTGCTTCCTCAAATGAACCCCCTCCTCGCATGGCAGCACTTGGACACAATGCTCTGTTGATACACCAGCAGAATTTCCTCTCTAAGTGCCATGACCACGGTCCTTAATCATCACATAAAAAATAGGAAAACTAAAAACTTAAGGACTCCATACCCAGCAAACGGACTTTAGGAATATGACTAACCCCATGAGACTAGTCATGTATATAGGTACCTACTGAGAATCAAGCATTAAAGGCCAATATGCAGTAGCCTAATATAAAACATTTTGTTTAAATGACAAGAGCTCTGATCTTTGATACAGGAAAAGATTTTCATGCTGTGTATGTAACTGGTACATCTCATTTTTCCCAACGTGTAATTCTAAAACAGACCGACAGCAACTAACTCCCTGTGAGCCCTTCTGAAATGCTAAATGTCTCTTCTTGTTGAAGCATATTTCAGGTCTCACTGGAGTGAACAGCAAATAACCCTCATCCGAATGCGAATTGATATAAAGTCTTTTGTGTCATTCACAAAACAGAATTAGTCTTATGAGACAAAAGTATTTAGTCCAGAAAAGGAAATTTTTCATATTTAAAGATACTTGAGGAAAAAAATTATCTTAGTTATTCCACTGAATAACGAGAACCTCACACTCCCCCAATTCATATTCTGCTGTTTGGCACCAGAGCATGATGCAATTGTAAAGGATTATAATCCGAGGTTGCACGTCTGCAGAGTTAAGTGTATATACATAATTTAATATATGGTATGCAAACAGCCAAGATTCCAGGGGTATCCTACTGCAGAGGAATTCTAGATCATGGCAAGATTTGTATGTACTAAACACATATATAAAATCTTTGCAGAACTGGCGATATTCATCTTTAGCAATAGAAGTTACCTTAAAAATGCTAAGTAAGTTTTGAAGAATCCTATTCTGAGTTCTGTAGAATCATATGAAAGGAAATCTTAATCCTTTGCGTTTTTAAATTATGTTTTATAGCACTGTATTGGATTACTGAGATGTTTAAAGCCAATAATTCCCAGCTGCTCCAAACAATAGTTTTTGAAATGTAGCCATATTTCCCTGCAGCAGCTTTGAGACTCAGTATTAGGAAACCATAGACAAAACCAGAAGATGATGGCTTTTTGAAAATAGAAGTCATTTTGCAAGAATGAGGAAGAAAAATAACCTCCTGACTAATATGATGTGATATATTCTTCAGTATCTACCTCTGAAATCATCATGGAAGGAAAGTATTTTCACCAGGCTTTGATTTAATTTGTACTGATTCAAGAAGAGTGAAATTGCCATTTGGTGTACCTCATACAAAGCAGTAGAAAGTAGCAAGACAACTTAGTACATTATGAAGTGAATGACATAGAAATAAGCCTGAGAGAGTGATATTAAAAGGCTTGGGAAATTAAAAATGGCTGTAAACAGAGTTTTACATTTACTTGCTGCCCTGGGGAGATTCACTTAAGATAAATGTGACAGAGGCTGTCTGTTTTTAAGCATATACTCTACAGGAAAACAGCTAGCGTAAGAAAGGTAGTCTTATTAAAGCACATGGTGATTGATAGAGTCATTCGAAGTAATGACTAAGCTCTTGGTAAAGTTTATTTTAAATAGCAATTGTGCTCTTGTGCATCTCAGACAAACTGGAGTTCTTCTAATTTCCTGTATACTCATATGCTCATAGGCCAATACAGCTGCAGCCTATGTCCGTGCTAGTTCCAATATAGCTTGCTATTATGTAAGTGACTATAAATGACACCTCAAGGAGGAAATAAACAAGTCAACTGACTTCCAACTACTAATGCTGTACTTACATGCTAAGCCAACCCTGAATATTTTTTCCTCTAAGAATTTATACTTATGAATGGCTAAATAACACTTGTGCTATGACTGACGGTCTTTTTGGTTTATGCCAAAAATGAGACAGAATGTCAAGATTAAACAGTGATAACTGAAAACCTATCAAAAACTAATGACTGCAGGCAGACCTATTCAGCTACCAAACCAAACCAGGAGGAATTCCAAAAGCAATCCATTTATCTATAATCTCTTGCTGAAGGGCTGACAGCCTCCATGCAATCCAAAATCTAAACTGAATCTGTGGTATTTTACTTACAGCTTCATTTCTAGAGGCAGCTTCAGCAGTGCCACTGAAATGCCAAATTATTATAGCATCTTGTGTGGTCTTTACACGACCAGTGTGTTCCTCTGCAAAAGGTATTTCCACTTTGAATATAATTCTACTAGACTACTCAGTCTCCTGGTCCCCTTCAATTTGGTTTCCCTCAAGTAGGAAAGTTTCTGATAAAAGCTTGCCACTTTGGGAGCACACACAAACCACCCTGACAGCCGTTTGTTTAAGTCTAGCAACCATCGCAACTCTCATTTAGAGAGGATCATATAATTAGATTCGCTGTAACACTTGTCTTTCTAAAACTTGACAAGTAAGTGAATTACTAAGAGTCACTTTCTTTTTCAAATACATTTGCTAGAGAAAGAAAGGTGAGAGATAACTTTCTAATCAAAGAGCCTTCCCCTTTTCTCGGCTTTCTTGGAGATGCAGAGGCAAGAGTTCAGATCCTTCAGCCATGCACATGCAAGATTCTTTTTAATAGTCTCAGTTTAGTGCAAATTTCTTAAACAAAGAGCATAAAAGACACTTTGAGACTTTCTGAATGAACAATTGAATCAATAATTAATTTTTTCATAGGCAGAGATTGTCTCTGAAGATACCTATTTTTGCTCGATAGCATGAGATAATAACATCAGAATATTCGAACGCATTCCTAATACAGCATCAATAGCTCTAATAAAGGATACCATCACTGTTTAAGTACCTAATGAGAAGCTACAGCTGAAAAGTCAAAACCTGCAAATTTAAATTATTATTTACAATCCATTAAATCACAAGATTCAATCAATATTTGCATGAGTATGTTCTGAGATGTCTTGTTGCAAGTAGTCACCATAGAATATTTCCATTTAATTTAAACAAATACACAAACAAACACAAAGAAAACATTCATTAGATACAACCTTCCCTTTGGCTTCCTCTGCAGCCTGACCTGCTCTGAGTACAAATTGGAGGAACTATCTATATTTTCAGTGTCCCAAAGCTGTAAGGACTAAGATATAATTCCCAGTATTATGATACAAAACTAAAAATGCAACAAGAGGTGCTAAGGTGATGCAATTAGATGCCAAGCATATAAATAGCACAAAAAAGACAGGCTTGGCAGCTTGCAATTAAAATTTGTTTTTCATGCAAATGATATGTTTGCAAAAAATAGCAAATGATTCAGTATATTTTGCATGGGCATAATTCATTTTGAGTTAAAGTTGTTCATTACGTACTTCTAGTTGATCATATCAAACATTAATACATCCCAGAAATTACAGATGGGCACTATTTCTGACTTGTAATTATAGATGAGTGTGACAAAATATTTCATTTCTATTCTTCTGATGGAAACCATTAACAACAATAGATTTAAGGCAGCGCCTTGCTACAGCTAGAATGATGTTCGGCACCATGATATCATGTAGAAGTGGCAAAGTTTAAATACCTTGAACCTATGGCTGTTCTTGCATAAAAGCCCTGATATTCCACAGAAAGCTGGTCATGTGAAACTGTCAAAATGGCATTTGTTTAATTAGATTAGTAAATCTAATTCTAGCTGAAGCTATGAATCAGCTATAATTAGATAAATTGTGGAAGTGCATTATATGTTTTGGAGCTACAAATATTCTACCTTTTGCCACCATTTCTCTGATGTCAAGGGTGAGTCTCAACCTTAGGAGCGCAACGATCAGGACTTGTGGCATATATCTGTGTCTCAGATCACCAATCAGATTTCTGCATCTCAGACAGCGAATGTCTTTTTTAACCAATGGGACAGTATAAAAGCACTTGAGTGTGAAGGAATGTGTGTCGAGTCGGGTAAAGCTTTAGCTTCCAAATCAGTAACAGATAGTTTTCTCTCTAATGAAGACCAATGAAGCGTTACTCAAAAATGAGCTTGTGAAAGAGGAGAAACAACCTGAAACTTGGTAGAATTGCTGAATTGAGGACAGCATAATTTCTGGATGGAATGACCTTAATATGAGGCAAGTACAGGTGAAAATTTATATTCATAGAAGAAAAACAGAGGCCAATAACAATAACAAAAAGAATTACCAGACATATATATATGTATACACACATATATATAAAAAAGACTGAAAGCTTTAGTCAAAAGAATAGGATTAGGGTTTTTTCTCACATTAAATATACTCTGACATTCAGCATATTTTCTACCAAAATGTTCTTTTCAAAAAGTTGCTGGGGTGATATCACTATTTCAATCCAACCAATTTCCTTTGAAGTCTCCCATAAAGGTAATTAAATAAATTGCTCTTGGAGTAATTACATTTTGTCTGGAAAAGGAACTATTAGGGTAAAGAGAGATGAGAGAGTCTGTCACCAAACATAATCTTTTTAAATGCATCGGTACTAGTTACATTTATTGGATGAAGGATGGAATACTTAGAAAGTTTGAGCCTTTTTATTTTTTGTAAAGGAAATGTCAACTTGACATTTGAAATAAGAAACAAACTAAAATGACTGCTGACAGTCCTGGGAGTGCATAGAAAAAGAAAATGGAAGTTGTGTCAATAGAAAGCTTTTAAAGACCATATGTGTTAAGCCCAAGAGAGCTAGTGTGAACTGGAAGCCCAGATTGCCACATTAGAAGCAAGTAGCTGGTGGACAAGATGGTGACTGAAAGCCCAAGGCTAATGAGCAAGTGTATTGTACAAAACGGTACTCGCCATGTGAGCACAAAACATCACGTTTGCAAGAGCATGAGGCTTTGGAGACCGGGTTACTATAGCTCTGTCAAGAATGTTCTGTGTATGGCAATTCACTAGATCAAATACCTTGCATCTCTCTGAACTTGATCATCTTTGATAGAGAGAAAGGCGGCTTTCACAGTTCCAAGTAATTTCCAAATACGTAACTTTACGTTTCATCTGTACTTTTCCTCTTGCTTACAAGTCAGGCTAAAATCGTTAGTTGCAGTGTGTTGACTGTACCATGGATTTTGTTTATGTATTTTTCTCAGATCAAGTTTTTTTAACTTTGCTAAAGATTCCTCTATTATTTGTGGAAATTTGCCATATATCTGTTAAGCCACCTGTAGCATCCACTGATTTAACCATCAGAACAGACTGACATAACTCTCTGCCTTGTTCTCTGGTCTTCTGGTATCTCAGACTTCAGACTTTAAATGCAATACTACTGATGCTTGCCAGTTTTGTTCACTTTACAAAGAATCTGGAGTTTTTCCTTTAAAAGCCTATGCAAAACTTCACTGGGTACGTTTTTCTTTGTGTATAACGCTGAACAATCCCATCTTCCTCCTTCCTTTAAATCTCTTTGGTAAATAATATAAAGTTGCATAAGACTAACCCATATGGATTAGTATTTGAATTACTTTATGGCGTTTTTACAATATCACATCCAAGGATAGTCATAGTCTTCTACAATGCTAACCCTATATTTTTTGCCACTTTGAAGACCAAAAGACAGTGTTTTCGACTCAAAAACTCACAAGAGTGAGCATAAGGAAAAGGAATGATTTGGTACCATTTGTACTTCACCTACAATCAAAAACAGCTTCCTGGAAATCCAGTGGTCAGAGAGAATAAAGCACCAGACAGGTACCAGCTGGAGAAAGTGGATCTGGGGATTCATCCAAGAGCTGGGAACATCTTTCTGAACAGACAGACATATTTCTTGTTCAAATGTAATGGCTGTCAGGGTAAACATTGCCTTAAAAAACTTAATGGGATTTTTTTTTTTTTTAACTCTTTGTGCAAATTTTGTGGATCCCTTCTGGCTTAAGTTTCAGTGAGTGAGCTTAGAATCAGACCCAAAGAATAATAAATATATATCATAAGCAGGAAGAACTCATTATGAAAGTCATACACAGGCACTTATATTATGCTATGCTATTTGTAAACACAGCTGTAACTAAACCAACTCTAATATGTGACACAAATGATTATGTAAAGAATAAGATCGCTAATATGAGTGTTTACTAAATGCCTATTTTATAATGGGGTTTAATTAAATAGTGTAAAAAATAATTTTCCATGCCTAACGTGAACTTGTTAAAATTTCAGAGCTTTGTAAGCCAGTAAAATGGTGTCACCATTGCTTGCAAGACACCAAAGGATGTGTATGAAGCTGACAGCACCGGCCTCAGGAGCCGTTAGGACTTGTTAGGCTTCACTGGGACTTGTTCTGGCCTGCCTGGGGCTTGGTTTTGGTTAACTTACTTGGCTGTAACAGAGTATCTAAGGACCAGGTGACTGTTGCCTAATTTGTTTTGACGTTTTGCTTAGCTTTGGATGACTATGTGTTGTAATACCATTGGTTTATGTATATATTTGTAATGAGGTTTATGTATATATTTGTAACGAACAGGTAACGATAACAATTCGCTATTCTGTACAGAACGAACTACCTATGACCCCCTGAATAAAATGCAGCATAGAGACAGGCACAGGATGACATGAGGAGATTTGAAAGTCCAGGTACAAGATGATAGTGGAGGCCCCAGGGCTCTAAACTGCTCACTGGGGGTCACCTACCAGCCATTGAATGAATGCTAGCTTGGAAGCTGCACAAAACTAGTTTTAGAGATAACACAGAGACCGAAGGACAATATTCAATACACACAGAACATATCATTCACAGTAAAACTCGATGTAATGTGCAACTACAGAGCAACAAAGAAAGTGCAAGGTGTGGAGATGTGGAGCATGTTAGTAAATATAAAAATGACTCCAGGTGGCTCCTAGAGTGAGGAGGAAGAAAGAACCACCATCGTATTGCTCTGGGATGCAAGGGCCCTCCATCCCTGTCCCTGCCTGAGAGGCGGCTGATGGCGACTATGACACCAGAGAAAGGGTAGATACTAGAAAGCATCATTTTTAACCGTACATAACCTATAAAAGAGCTCAACACAGGTCCACTACTAATTACTTGGTTAGACTGTTAAGACCTTAGGTTAACAGTGCATTCTTGGCTTCACATACAAGCTTTGTGCCTTTGACCTAAATGAGCTGCACAATCTGTAGCATAATAAACTGATGGAGACTTCAAGTAACCTAGCCTGAAACCTGGATGCAACACCCCGGTAACTGGTCACAGGCAAAGTAGTTCAGCTGAACAAAGGACAATGTTGCCAACCATGTGCGAGCTCGTGTTAAAGTAAACGGAGTCTATGCTGAAAGGAGGTGACAGCATGCGGGGAGCAGAAGTAACCTCGATAATGACTGGGACAACAAAGCACCAACTTCTGCTTAGGACTTGGTTTTGACAATTATTAAAACAGCCATTACCATTCTATTAAAGTCTAAAGGGTCTATTAAAACCCACTTAAACATTTAATTGATCTTTGTATTTGTTAAATGAAAGCACTTTTTATGCAGATCAAATCACCACAGATCTACAAGGAGAAACTGCATTGGATGCGAGGTTTCTTGACTACACAACTATTGTATTACTCTGTTTATCCTGCAAGCAGCAAAGTAGCAGTAACCACTGGGTCACTGTATTTACTGTGAAACAGCACAACACAGTCTTTGTTGAGCTTTCCTTGGAGCGAGTAATTGTGATTCACTGAAAGACTGTTCCCTGTGACGGAGCTGTTCTCTCCCGGGTTTTACACAGGGCAGAGAGGGAGAGAAGATGGAAGTGGTACCTTTGGACGTGTAAACAGAGTAACATAGCAGTGCAGTTTGTAGTTAGTACCCAGTATTGAAATGAACAGCTCATTAGTGAGCACTAAATGTTTGTACAAACACACTCCCTTTCAAAATCAAGAGAGATATTCTTCTCTCCAACATGCTGCAACTCATACATGTTGCCTGCAGTGAAAGTATGAAAACAGCTCAGGAGGTCAAGGGAGAGTCTTTTGGTTGGTTGGTTATTTTTGCTTCAGTGAAGCCTCAGTTCACAAAATATAGCTCATAGCATAAAACTAAGCCAACACAGCCAGGGGACCTCTCTGAGCGACCAGTCTTTCAGGTTACGTAATCTGTTTTTCTATCCTGGGGGAGAGAAGGAGAACAGGAGGCCAAGTACCCATGCTCTCTTGTAAAAGTAGGCATAAACCTGTAAAAGTACAAAGAGATCAGATCCCAGAACCAGGATTTTTCAGTATTTCAGGCTGTTGTTTCTAAAAGGTTGTGTTCATAAACAGAACCAGAGAATAGCCCAGAGGGTCAGTCCAGTATTTGATTCCAAACGTTATATTGGCTCAGACTTCCCCTTTCATGGCCTCTTCTGTTATCCCGTTGAATTCATTAGAAGGTTGTGGCTACTGGCCAAAAGAAATGGTTAATGCATCCCAGAGCCCATATTGTTTGAAATATCTTCTGAGACAAGAATTTATAGCATTGGTATAATAAAACTCAGATTTCAACATTAAAGTAAGTCTGTGTAGTTGCCACACATACCAGAATTATACAGAAAATCTGAACCATGAAACTCTGAGGAAATCAGGAAAATATGCAGTAACATCTAGAAAGAGGCCATTAGGATTTGGTTATACCTTTTAGGACTTGCTTATACCTTTAAGAACAACCTTAAGCAAGAGATAAATCACATATGATGTTACACAGTTAGTGGCAATGGATGCAAAAGAAATGCCGTGGAATCACAAATCCTTTGGTTTTGCCACACTGAAGTATAGCAATTTTAGAGTTGTCTAGAGCAGGTACTATCTTAGATAAGATGGGATTGAGTCCTGATTCCACCCTCGCTTTGCCCCTCAACGCCTCTGTCCATCTCCAAGAAGGTTAGTTTTTTCTTTGATGTAGCTGTTTAGTGTTTTCTATTCTATTCTCTTATATATTATGTTTGTTATGATGCATTTGAAGTATAATATAAATATAATAAATATGTGCTTTCCACCCCCAAAGAGTACATATTAATTTTCTCCAGGAATTACAAAGTATTGCTTTTATAGACAAGAAACTGTATAGCTTTTTCCTGTAAAGGAATAGAAGTACAGACTTTGCCTAAAACCTTGGAACAAACTTTCATTTATGAGATGGGGGAATCATTTTTATTTCACTACACGAATTCAGTGGGCTGCCACAGGCCAGTCATAATCTGTTATTGTTTCCCTGCAACCTTGTACTATTAATTTTTCTTTTTAATGAACTGTCCAGTCGAGTTTAGCTATGGGAACTATGATGGAGCTGCAATATAAATGGTTTATGTCATGCCTTTGTCAAAAGGCTTTCCCCTACAGCACCAGAAAGTAATTGAAAAGCCATTTTAAAATAAAGTAACTGAATGGTTGCAAATGCAGGTTGTCAGGAATAAAGTGGGAAAATCCTTTGCGTTACATTAGATTTTACCAATTACAACTTATGTGACTTTATCAGTGTTTATACAGCTTAGTAAAGCCCCATAAATTGCATATGTTTGCACAGTTACATTAGCAAATATTCCTGAAAGATACTGAAGCCAATTTTTAAGAAGTTTTTCTTCAACTCTAACAATGCAGTGATTGGTTCAGTTAAATACCTCAAAAGAATTAAATACACTAAATTTTGTTTTAATTTTTAGCATACAGAATATGCCTGTGTTTGAGATAGCAAACTAGCTTGTGAGCAGAATTAAGAAATAAGAAGTAAGACAGATTTTGTTGCACCTAAAACTCTGAATGGCCGAGTACACAGTTGCCTTTTTATGTATAATATATATATTATGTGCAAGACACATAATTTAGTTTCCTCTTATGCTTATTTTTTCTAGCCCTGGATGTGTGTGTTTATTCTTGGAAGCACGATAGGGTATGTTTTAATAAATGTCGTTATTGTTATTGTTATTATTATTAAAGCCCAAAGAGAGCAACTATAGAGAGCATTTATAGTTAAAGCTGACATCCATTTTCACAATAAATCCCCATGAAAATTGCTTCTGAAAGATTTTGATTTAGCTTTTGGTTCACATTTCTCACCTTTAAAGTAACTATGGAAATTCTGTCAGAAGTTCATTTCATCAGAACACATATTTCACAACTAAATCCATAATATTTGACATTGTTTTGACTCACAAGTGATTGAATTTTTGGTGAATTGTTTTGCCAGTGTATCAATCTTTTAATGCCTTCTCCTCTTCTGGCCAGTCTCTACGGTTTATGCAGTGCAGTGTCTCCTTTGCTTCGGCAAATCTCATGCCCTGGGAGAAGCTCGGGAGTTTCCGGTGACTTAGCCCAGCCAGGCTGCTCCAGCCCACAGCTCAGAGCACGCTGCAGCCCAAGCAGGGCTGGGATTTCCCAGCAGGCCGGGAAAATGCACAGACGAGTGTTTGACCACTCCATTGTTCCAGCATTCGAGCTGAAACAAACTTTTTGTCACCAAGACCTGAACTTTAGTTCCGGTACAATTTAGTTGCTTCCAGCAATAAGCTACACATTTCAACAAAGTCAAGATTCTTTCAAGGCAACAGTACTTCATAGAGATAATTTTCTTTTAAAAAACAGATAGGAAAACCTAAAATGTCCATATTATGAGGTATTGAGACCACAACAGATAGGGCAGTGTGAACGTATTTCCCCACTTGATGACTTTCAGAAATCTTTGTATTTTATAACAAAATAACCATTCTTCTTTGGTATTTGTTTGGCCAAGATATATGTCTTCCAATTATTCTAAAAATATTTCCAAAGGTATTTTAGCTCAAGCAAGTCTTGAAGAGCACCAACAAAGCAGAAGCAACAAATTCAGACTCCCTCTTGTTACACAGACTACGTGACATGAGACTGACACAAGCAGATTGTTCTTAGCATTTCACTGTCCAGCCTTACTTTAAGAACCACCTACGGAGTCGATGTACTTTGGAGTGTCAGCCTACTGAAAGCAAAGCTTCTGCCCTCATATACGAGCCTATTACATTTAGACTTCTACCATGCATCCAAAAATACATGCAATAAGCTAACCCTGTAGACACACTAGGTGTTTGTTCTGTGCTGTAGTTCTGTGGGTTGAAGTTGAGAATTCAAAAATTCAGGTCTTAAAACCTATATAAATGGCTACCTACATAGAAGTGAAGTGAGACGTGTAATACAGGTTAAAGCAGGCAATTGGAGATGTAATACTTTCTGTTCAGATATGTAGGCCTCATTAAACATGCTAGCACTGTAGTAAGACAGGGTGATTCTAAGTAACTGAAAATTCATCTTCTTTCCACACGGCATACGTGCAGAAACAAAACCATACAGCAATTTCCTTCCAAGATCCACTTTGTACGTCAGGGATACCATATTTCTCCCATTATAGTCTAGGTTTAATATGTAAGAATTAAAAACAAGTAATAAAAATTATGTAACATATGAAAGGCAAAGTATACATTATACAACACTGATTTATATATCCAGTAAGTGAACCTAAGTTTCTCATTCTATATGAGAGCAATTTTTAAATATGGTAGTATTCTTTTTTTGGGGTCTCATGGACCCTTAATCATATATAATGCTTTTCAGAGTAATACAGTTTAGAAGAAATCTATCTGTTGTGCCTACTCTCACTCCTTCTAGAACTTCAGTATAGAAAATCCAAGCAGTGTAGGAAGGAGATCTCTAGTCAGGATATTGCCACTTAATGAAGCTCCTGGCCAGCCTCCTGTGGGATCGAGTAGCCAAGCCTATGTTACAGCTCCGAATAAGCTCAGTAGTGCCTTTCTGTCTGCCCTGTTGTTCTTTGTTCCATTAACAACAGTTAAACACGAATATTTACCTCTCAACTGTTTGATTATCTAGATACTATAACAGGAAATTTGCATTTCTGAACAAGCACAGCTGGAAACAATTTAAGAAAGAAAGATCCTTCAAAAGATGAGAAGAGAATTGAAGAAGCATATGGATGCCCAGGTTGACATCCATCCAGGGTGACACGATAATCAACAGAAGCGGTGCTTGTTCCTCCTCTTTTGCAGGAAGGCACTTCACACTCCAACCAGAGGGAACATCCCACAGTCACTCTGCAGGAAGCTTTCTTTCAGAAATTATTTGCTTGAACTCCAAAATGCAAAAAAGTCTACGAAAATAGACACAACAGATTCTCAGATAAGACATGAAAAAAACTTGAGTAGGGACGCAGTTTGTTAAATTCAGTTATCTCATATACTACTGAGAGTGATGGGCCTTCAAGTTTTCCTTTAAGATTATTCCCCACAGTCATTTAATTTGTAAAAATTAAATCTACTTGCAAGTGTAACTCTGTCCCTTCATCAAAAAAAAAAAAATACCTGGACAAGCTGGAGAGGTGGGCCTGTGTGAACCTCATGAGGTTCAACAAGGCCAACACCTGGGTCGGGGTAATCCCCGCTATCAATACAGGCTGGGGGATGAAAGGATCGAGAGCAGCCCTGCTGAGAAGGACTTGGGGGTACTGATAGACGAAAGGCTGGACATGAGCC
>Ga0065711_1003561_pt1 | contig 41438 bp, 26 predicted proteins | sample Hoacrofraction12_FD_59098 | JGI IMG/M metagenome (GOLD analysis project Ga0065711, IMG submission 59098) | Hoatzin crop microbial communities from Cojedes, Venezuela - Epithelial fraction 12 v2 (version 2) | ecosystem: Host-associated > Birds > Digestive system > Esophagus > Crop | place...
GCCCCGCCTGGACAAGGTCCTGTGCAGCCTGCTCTGGGTGACCCTGCTTCGGCAGGGGGGTTGGACTAGATGACCCACAGAGGTCCCTTCCAACCCCTACCGTTCTGTGATTCTGTGTGGCAGAGGTAAGAGCGTAGGAGGCTCTGGAGAAGTGACTTTTTAGGTCTTCGAGCCTTGGTAAGCTGTGAGCTACATGTAGATCGGGCAGTTCAGTACGCAGCAACGGATGGTAGATGGGCAATGGAGATAAATGTGGGTTAGAAAAAAGATGTGTTCATTAGAGTTACAGAGCCCTGAGGGAGAGCAGGAGAAAATGGTTAGCGCTAAACCTGCACTGAAGTCCCTCAGAAAGGAAGCTGGGGTAGCTCAGACCAAGACGGGCTTTTGGTCTGTCTGCAGTTTGCAGTGGGACACTGGGGACAGGCTTATGATCACATCAGTCTACTTCATGGCCATGTCAGTTGAGTGGTATTCTGGGTGGCAAAATTATATTAATTCACTACCTAATATACATATCCTGTCTCATAAATTAATTATTGAAAAAATTTAAAAATGCAGAGAAGGTGAAGCATTTTTCTTACAATGTTAGAATGTTCTTTTCTTTTCAAAAGAACTTGATCGTTGGGTGACCCATGCCATTTAGCAAACTGCTTTGGCTCATGTTGCAGTGTTTACACACCACTTTAAAGTAATGTAGCTAAGTCATGGGCTTGATTCTATAATATATTTCACTTTCATGTGTTCAGAGTATTTTGCCTTTTTATTAGAAACGAGCTTAGATTTGTCTCTGAGTGGAATGGCCAGTGAAAGCAGCACTACTGTGTTTTTATATAAGATTCACGTTGCTTGTAGTTAATTGGAAGGATGTTTCTGGCAAGCTTATAAATGTGTATGAGGGCAAGATTACCTTGATGTTTCAAAGAGACAGTATTTCGTATTAAAGACATATTTTTTTATTGTGTTCATGGAAAGGGATGTTTCTGTGGGAGGATAGCTTTTTCTGATGTGGTGATTAATGTGGATTTCATGTTTTGTCATGGCATTCATTGTGAGGCATTTAACAGGCAGTTATCATGAAGGTATTATCTGTAGGACTGGCAGAATGCGTAATCTTCAAGAAAGGTGAAATATATTTTTATTGCAAGGAAAATAGTAACACGGTTGGAATCTTACTTGAAGTACAGAAGTGTTGCAACTCAGTTGTATGCATGGGAACGTTCTACTTTCCCTGTCCCCCCAACCCACAAGCGTTCGGGTGTCCCTGTCCATTCTGTGACGATAATCCTGTTAATAGTCAGGTATTGTGCGTGTTTCCAAAACACAGCCTCTGCTTTGTGGCCAGAATCTCCATCATAAACTAAAGCAATTGAGGTTTCCTCCCAACCTGTCTGATAAACTTATCTGTAGACTTGGACTGTCACAACCCTGACCGCTGTTCATTAATGCCACTGCATGTTACTTAAACTGATGGCACATCTTGACTTGCGTTTGAAATGGTTTGGTTTAAGTCAAACCGAAGTGTGCACAGCTAACGCTTCTCTTCTTGTGAGGATGTGTCACAGGTAAAAGTATTTTATAATTTCTTAAGGGATAAAATGAAGTCTTAAGGTAGAACTGCTCTGAAGCTTATTAATTAATTCTGAACTTGGGAGTATGTAAGTGACGTGAAGATTAGAGTTCATTGCTTCAAGAGCCTCCTCAGTACATAGTTTATTTCTAATGCTGCATGCAAGAAACTCTTTCACCTGTTTTGAGCTTTGACTGCTAAGATGGGTACGTTAGCCTTGAAGAATCATTGCTATCTGGTATGGAGAAGAGTCAGTGTAAGATTTTTTTCGGTGAAACCAGAGACTCCATATGCTGAGTAGCCCAGCATAGCAGTTCGTGTGCCAGAGTTTTCGGCTCCTTTAGCCTAGTGTTGGGGGTGCAATTCAGAGCTGTTCGTGTTTTTAGAAAATGAAGCTAATATTGTTTGGGCTTCTGTTACAGTATTTCTAGAGAATATTGCAGAACCGTTTCTTTCAAAAAGATAAAAATTTTAGAAGTGTCACAATATATCAAAAATAGTGGTAAGAACAATGGAGACTTCATTATGTTGGAACATATAGAAGTTAAAGTTTTGCCAGCTAATATTTAGTGTTAATACTTGATATTGACCCTGCTAGAAACAGCTAAGATTTTTTTTTTTAAAGCTTTACATTTTTTATTTTTAAATTGTCATCTTCAGTTACGAGGCTTCTGTTCACTGAGAGGGTGGACTTTGTTACATGCTAATACTGTAGGATGAAGCTGTGTTCTGGACAGTGTGTCTGTCACTGCTGAAATCATAGTTTGACTTTGACTTTGGTTTGCTGAATGTTCCATTTCACTGCATATTCTTTCTTTCTTTCTTTTTTTCCAAAGCTATTCAATGTCAAAGGTAAAATCTGGACTTAAGTGTTTAGTTGCTGGGTGTCCATTCAGAATTTGATGTGAATTGGTTTGCTCTGTTAGCTGGCAACAATTAGTATGGCATGTGCTCTCTCTGAGAGTGTGCTAAGTGAACTGAGAGGTTTTCACCCAAGTGTGTGTTTTTCCATTAAAACTGGTTTGCTTTGTTTTAGCTTTTTATCTTAGATTAGCTACTATATTCCGCAGTATGTGGCAAACGAAGCATGCGGCGTGTTGTCCTTTACTTAGAATTACTGCTGATGTTAGACAAAAATGGTAACTTCTTTCAAAATCCTTTTTCTTAATTTTGCCAGTTTTGTTGTAGGAGGCAAAGACAGATTAGTGGATGAAGCATAAAAAGTGTTGGAAGAAACTGTATTTGCAAAATATTACTGAAATTGGCAAAGCAGGACTTAGCAGAAATTTATTTGTATTGTGGCTTCTGTCAATCTTTTAAACTTCTGTTTTGTTTGTGCAAAACCTTCAAATTATGGAATATTTAGCTCTGAGGAGGCTGTCTCCCAGAGTTCTTCAGCCTCGAATTGAAGCGAATTACTACAGTCTGATCAGAATTTTGCAGCAGAGCAAAAAAGCAAATTCTTTCTTAAAAATGTAAGTGGGTGGGTGGGTTGTTGTCTTGAAAACCAAAGCAAAACACTCTTAAGGCCTTCCTTGCTTGCCATGGAAAATTAAAACAAACAAACAACAAAACAAAACTGTTCATGCAACTGTTTTTTTTTTAAGAGTTATATTTAAAGAGGAATTGGTTTGAAACATAGACTACATGTGTAAGTTGCATACTCTATGGTAGCTATTCAGTGGTATGTAATGGTATCTAGGTGGTAGCTAATATTGGTGTATGGTTTTCATACATTTTAGTTTCGTCCATTGAGCAGATTTTTTTTTAAAGTATAGTGAGTTTCACTGTTTTATCTTAAATAGTGAATTAAACTTTTGTCTTGCAGAAGTCGGCATTTGTGTTAACTCTGCCAAGGTATCTTCTGAATTTAGGGTGACTAACCATCATCCCAGTTAGATGTATGTCTTAGCAGCACCAGGAGATTTTCCTTCACCTATTAGCTGCTCATTTTATTGTCTTATAACAGAATGATAAAATATGTTTTTATAAGAAATACGGCATGTTGATGATAAAAAAAAACATGAAAAAGGCAGGCATTTTTGGAGACTGCTAGAGATGCTGATTCTATTCTGTTTTGAACTGATAGAGATCTCAAGTTGGTAGTGAATTTTAAAGAATAGCTTAATTGAAATCACACTATATTAATACTATGTAATTGAGCTTGAGGTTGGCCCAATAGACAAATGCATTCCATCTTCAAGTTTTGGAATAGCATGTCGTGAGTGAAAAATGAAATAAAATGTTTGAGGTGCAATTTGCATATTAAGCCAGTGACCTGAAGGGGTTTCATGCCTTCCTGGGTGTCCGAGTCGTTTTGATGTTAGTCCTTGTAATTTTGCTAAAATGCACTTTGTTGAGCAGAAGATAACCAGAAAGTCTTGCATTAATTTGCTTTTGTTTTTGCTCTTTAGACAGTGCCCTGTTATAAACTAAAATCACACATTCCTGAGTGTAAGCTGATCATGTTCCCAATGGAAATTTCAGGAATACTTGTGGCTACTTTCAAAATGTGGAAATCTATTTATATTTTTTCCACTTGTTTTTCTTCCTAGGTTTTGGCACTGATTGCATTCATCTGCATAGAGACCATCATGGAATGCTCCCCTTGCGAAGGCCTGTATTTCTTTGAGTTTGTGAGCTGTAGTGCATTGGTGGTTACTGGAGTTCTGTTGCTTATGTTCAGTCTAAATCTTCACACAAGAATACCGCAGATCAACTGGACTCTTACTGTAAGTTCACACAAATCCTCACTCAGTTAAAATTAGCTGCAAATCTGTTTTTAAGTTTGGTTCTTTGAACTTTTCACTGTTGTTGAACATTGTGTGTAAGTGTTCTTTATGCTGAGTCAAGTATACATTTTACTTGTATTTACTTTGAATACTAGCAGCAGAATGAGCTTTGAAATGCAGCAAGATTAAACTGCATTAAATAGAACTAAAATTGTCTTCTGGATTCTCTTTGGAAGCAAAAACTTCCTGCTAATGCCAGCAGTTGCTGTTTGTGGATGAAAATGCAGCCTGTAGTTATTTAACGTTGACCGATTCTGTATTTACAGTAGCCCGTTGTTCTCTCTTAAGCTGTTTTTTTATATTAGGACAGCCATGCTACATACACTTTCTTACACAGATGAATACAGTCATGGGGTAGTAGTGTAGAAAAATTACGTGCTTTTGGTGAAAATCAGGTGTTTTGAATTGCTTACACGCATAACTATTAAACATTGACTGGCAATGCTTAATGTGTTCTCAAATACGTGGAGTTTTAGGAAGTGAACTGCTGGCAGTGCACATTCCTTTTGTACAAGTCTCTATTTCCATGCTATATTATGAGTTAAACTTCCAGATTGGGTTGCATAAACAAAGGTCACAAAATCAACATGTTAGTCACTCTAGCAAAAGATCTGTCAGCTTCAAGTACAATATTTATATCAGCTGCTTTGGATGATGCAGATAAATATGTGCCTATGTTCAGTTTTATTTTATAACAGTAATTTTTGTAAGTACTGTTGGAGATCAGTCCCAGAGGTTTTTAGGATCCTGTGTGATTTTTTAAAATTGGTTTTTAATTTAATTTATTGATGTTGCAATTTGCATGTTTGCAGTAACTGTTTATAAGCCTAGATGACTTGTCTAAAATAAGACTGGAATGTGGAAGTAGATGATTCTTTGTACCCTGGGGATGCATGACCTCTTGAGGAACTCTTCATCAGAGTACTTGGTAGATAGATGAGGTGAATGGAGAACTGTGGCTGGTAACTGTAGGTGGGCGAGATCCAGGTGGCTTGCAACACAAAACCAGTGGAACCACTAGAATGTTACTAGGTTGTCTTGCCTTTGCTCCTTCTGTCTCCATTCTGCCAGTAATGTCACCGCTTATCTTCGTGGCAAGCTGAGAAGCAGCAGCTGCAGACAGAAGGTGATCTCTGTGTTGTCAGCGTGGTTTTTTAATGAGCATTACAACAGTCTGACAGCTGATAACAGCAATTGAGGACCTTCCTTTTACACCACACAGTTCTGCACGTGCTAGTAGGATGCACAAGAGCATGGTAACACGTGTGTGTAAGTGCATTGATGTCACATAAAATACATGGTGGTTTTTGCTGGTGAGATGCAAGTGGTTTCACAGTGAATACTAGATCTAGCTTATGGTCAGCGTAAGTTTGACCAAGACTTTTTATCAAGAGACCAGAGAGTGGTATGCATGGTGTCCATGAGCGAGCTAAAGTTGCATCTCTGGAAGAGTCCGTTTAGTGACTTGGTTCTGTTTCTCTGTACCTTTTGTTCTGTTGCTGGGCCCTGTGGGACACTTGTGCTGCCTCCCAGAACACTGGCAATAGGTTGAACATATGTAAGTACAGAAGCCTAGATGCAGCTCTCTGCCTTTCCCCCCAGATAATGCAGTAGATACCAGTGTGTGACTGGTAGGTCCTTTCAGCCACTCTGACTTCTTGAGGGACAAGAATTGCTGCTTTGAGTGCAGTATTACTTGTCTCTGCACAGCATGTTAGAGATCGTTAGAGAAAAGAGGGCTTAAAAATCCAGCCAGTTGTGGTGTGGGATATTTTGTTTGTTTGTTTTTGTTTTGTTTTTTTAAAAAGCAAAGTATTTTGGGTTTTAGGGCAATGGCTACGCTCTGAACCCCCTACCTAAACAGCATAGAGCAACATGACATGGTCAGCGTTCAACATGAAGGCCAAATGGAATACAGTGCAAATGCTTTTGCTTAGTTCATACTGCCAGATCAACAGAGGTGGAAGTCAATTGTCATGATCTCGCAAGTCTCATTCTTTTAGTTATGTACTGAAGGTGAAATGCTGCTGCCATCATTACACCAAAGATGGCTAACAGAAGTGAGAACTGGAAGCTTTTGAATTCTATTAACTGATGAGACTGACCTTCTTCCTGGTATTGCTTACTGAGTTCAACAGTCGCTAGTCTGATAGGACTGTTACTCTGAGGGGAGTGTGGGAGTATCTTCGTTATTCCGATAGCTGCAGTCTGCTGTTGTGTGTACAGAGTGGGAGATCCACGGCTGCTGATAAAACACCTGTGGGAGATTGCTGTGGCAAAGTTAGTGGGAAATTTAAGAATGTAGAGTTGTGGCTGAATGGTTATTTGGCTTATTTTGGCATTTTATTCTTTACANCTTAGATGTGTTCATACATTACTTGTGTCCTTCAATATTTAGTACTTTCCTGAGTTTTAATGGTTACTTTGATAATTTTGCAACTTCTATATATAACACAGTTATCACAGGAGTTGCTTTCTGAACAACAGACTTTCACACTCCTGAATGCTTTAGGAGGAAGTCACTCCTGCTTACGTATAAATTCAATAATATACATGCTTTAAGAAAATATGTATGACTTTATAATTGGTATTTCCCTTGTGAAAAGTCTCAAGCTTTGCTGTGTGAGAAGAGGCTGTTACTGTGCTTGAAAGAATTCAAGAGTCTTAAATTTAGGAAGAAGTTAAACACAGCACAAACTTCCTGGGAACCATTTGAAACCATTTGCTTTCAAACGATCCTACATATTAGAAAGTACCAGGCCATCAACAGCTATTGTCCAACACAGGATTGTTTCCTTTAGTACTTTATTAAAATTAGATTTCTTTCTAGTTTGTTGTAGATCTTGTCTGGTGTCGGCTGTGCCTGGTTGGAATTAAAATGTGGATCAGTATATACTAGCATCTAACAGATATGCAAATTTACTAATTTTTTTTATATATTTATATTTAGCCATTTGGGGAAAAGAGCTTTGTTTTGATCCTAATTAGAGACTTGCCAACCATTTTCACGTTTTCATGAGGTAAACATGAAAGAAATATGGAGATGGTGAGGCCAGAAGAAAACCTTGCTTGGGAGTGTTGGAAGGAGTCAGTTCTGTTAAGTGAGATGAAAGAACAGTCACTTGTCTGTGTTGTGCAGCACTATGAGTATTATGCAAAAATGCAAAAGCTGGGGAACCTGTCAGTGGAAATTTCCATCTCCTTTATGCTTCACAGCTCAAAGGGAGCCTGTTCTGCAAGGAGACTGGCAAGTGGCACAGGGGAATGAAGAGCACACCACAGCAGAGATTGCTGCTTAACCGATGAGCTGTTGATTTGAAATGGTTGTTTTCAGAGTTAACTAATAACTGAATGCTTGCTATAATTTTGTGTTTGGCTAAGTTACACGTTTTTTTAAATTCATTGTTTGAATCTCATGTGATCTACAGGAAGACCTTGCAGCCAAACTGTGTGCATGACATGGCCCTTTAGAAGTAGGGGCGAGGTAGGGAAGCTAACAAAGTGCCTGTAGCAACTTTGGTGTTCTGGTGAATTTGCGTGTGGTTTGCCAGGCTTTGAGAGCCGCTGTCCCTGCAGAGCAGATCCACCGTAATGCTGTGGTACCTGTTTTCAGGGCTGACAACTGAGATGACTTGGGGAGGGGGAGAAGTGATGGGAAATAGCTGAGAATACTGGAATTTGACAGTGTCTCTTGGATGAGAGTTTGTATGATGAGAGAAATCTGAGTCATTACAGATATAAATTATTGCATAATCAGCCAGGAGAATGGACTATTTGTGGCTGTGTGTAGGAAAAAAAATTTCCAATAGATTTTGACCAGTGATTTTTAATTTTTTTTTTTTTTTAAACATCCACTGGAGCTCTGGTAGTGTATTCTGTGAGTGTGCAGTTCTGAATACAGAGTTTTTCAGCCTAGAGCAGCCTTAAAGATGAGGCACAGCAGCTGAGCACTGCACAAATTAAGTTTTGCTGGGCTGATTAGCCTGGACTCAGTCCCAGGGAAGCACTGCTGCAGGGAGGAAACATCAGGAGTCAGGTGTGTCTCTTAGAAGACACAGATTAGTGGTTGTATTTTCTGCTGCCTGAAAACTGATTTCATCATCTTTGCAGGATTGGTTTTTTTTCAGTTGTTGCAGTGATGAAACCCTGTGTGCAAGCAACGGATACTTCAAGTAATTGGCAGAAAATTTGGTGTGGTGCCAGAATGACAAACTGTCTTATGCCAGCCTTGGCTCTGGAGAGTGTAATTACAAAGCTGTAGTTCAAAGGTCTTCACAGGGCAATCTGAATTTCTTTTTTAATTTATTTTTTTCCCCTTTTTGTATTGAAAAAAAATCTTGGTTTTCTTTGGGTTGTTTAGCTGTTGAATGAGAAATGAAGTCAGTCATCCTTTTGTGTTTACTGCTGTCAAAATAGCAATACCTATTAAGGATAAAAATGAATATTTCATAAATTTAAAAAAATTGTCAGAATTAATTTCCTCTGGATTAGTGCTTTTTGTGTATGGTTCTCATTTAGTGCAGTATGGTGTGAATGATGCATTATTCTGTAAGAAATACAAACACAGGTTTTAAATACAAGAAATATTACATGGTTTGGTAGTTACTGCTAGTAAGATCTGTTGCTCTGTGGCAATAACTGCTGATCCTGTCTGTGAGCAGGGCTGCTTACTGGAAAAACATGCAGGGAAAGCAGTGAGGAGCATCTAAGAAAGAACTGAGGGGGAGGCAGGTAGATCATCTTCAAGAAACCAAAATGCATTGGGGATTGTAGAAGCATTCATTCAGGAACATGTTTTGTCATTTACGGCAGTTACTACATCTAACAAAGCTTGTATTCCAGCTCAAAAATAGTTAGAAATAAGAATACAATCGTATGAATCTTGGTTTTGAGGCCACTTCTGCTATTTTTTTCAAAATCATAGCTCATCCCTGACCTTTTGGAGAGCTAACTAAGGTTTTTGAAAGTAATTTGTGTTAATTCCGTTTTTTTACGTACTTTGCTTGAGATGCTGGAAATAGAACTGATTTCCAGCAAGTGCCAGACACATGGGACTGATCGAAGCATCCAAACAGGAGCACCTGCCGACGAATGCTAGAGACCTTTGGGGCCGCTGTGCGTGATGGGACCACGGGGACCAAGCCCTGTGGGGGGGCCAGGCAGCACAGCCCCACGCTGCGAGATGGGCACAAAGATATCTCTGTTTGCACAGCATGGGTCTGCCCTCTGGGTCACTAACATAGTTCTGAAACTGATGCTCACAGACTATTTTATCAGGGGGAAGCAATGCTTATGGGAATACTGGAGTAGCAGAATCTTGTGTTTGAATGAAGTCTCCAGTACTAATAACGTAAGCCTAAATAAGTGAGAAAAAAAGAGACGGGAGTTAATGCTTGTACAGTTAACTTGGTTCTTTCTACCTAGGGCTTATTTTTGCTTGAGAAACCACGTTTTTGTGTTTAATTGTGGTGCAAAATACTCATATGATGTTTGATAATACAATTACAGAGTAAAATTATGGGAGTTTGGCTAGAGGTGCTTGGTTTAGAGGACTGATTGGTATGTTTGTAAACTTCAAATTGATAGCTTCATATAGAAACAAGGGAAGAAGTTCCCAAACCTTGCGAGTAAAGTACTGGTTGGAGGAAAAATTAGGGGCATTGTACAAAGGCAAAAAAAAAAAAAATTTCTTCCCCTGCCAACTGAAAAACAAACCACCAAACCCAAACAGAAGTAAAAGGAAGTGTTACTTTGAGCCCTCTTTTGTGGAACTGCTGGACAGCAGCAGGCAGCTAACTTCTGTCACCTTTTGTGACAAAGTCAAGCTGTTCAAATGTGCAGGCTTCTTTTCCAGATTACATTCATTTAGCTGCTGTAAACTCCATCTAAATGTAAACTCTTGGATTTCAGAAAGCAAATGACGAAAGCAACCACCAGTTTTAATGTTATGTTTTTTGTTTATGCAAATTACAATTGCAATATGGTACTGTCTCCCTTTTAAATAGTACCAGGTCACTTTTGCAGTGTCTTACTTCACTGCAAAATACAGGATAAAAAGGCAGAGCATGTATTTTGATTGAGTGTCTCCGTAAAAGTTTGCATGTGCAAAGCCATGGAGAGCGACAAAGACACATGGATATTCCTGACACCTCTGAGCGCTGGAGCCAGCTCCTGGTAACGTACCAAACTGGAGGACTAAACAGAAGCATTCAAAGCTGATGTACCTTGCAGCTTTCAGGAGTTGCTTAATGGGAGCATTCAGATCGATTAACAGACCTCTCATTCATCGCACCAGTTCAGCTTCTCCATCCTCATTAATCCAGGAGCCATACCTTGCCCAGACCCTTAAAAATGAAAGACTGTAGGATGTTGTCCACTTTACTTTTCCAGAGTTTCCCACCTTTACAGCAGAACTAGCAGAATAAAAGCCTCACCCTATTTTAGTACAAAATGCTGTCTTGGCATAAACCCACCTTCATCCACAAGTTAGGATGCCTGCTCTGCATTATGCTCCTTTGAAGTGGGACAGATAGCTGACGATGCCGGTGGCAAATGCATGTCCCTGGATACTCTCCTTTGGACTAATAACAGTGTTGGTGACGGAACAGAATAACTTGCAAATAACTAGCGAGTGACCAGAAGTTGGTCTTTCATTTTAAATCATTTTGGAAAGGAGAAAGGGAGCAGCAGCAGTCTAGAGTGGATTTGGTTCAGCTCATAGATTTTCTTCTTTGTTATGGATGGCAGCTTTGTACAGTATTTTATGGCACAGCATACTGTCTCATGAGGTTGCTGTAATTTCAGCAGAAATTCTTCCGTCTGTGTGATGTGGTTTTTACTTTGTCTATAAATATAATAGCAAGAACTTCAGCTACATCATGGCCAGATTTGAAAAGGCTCATCTTTTTCCAATTAGTTTATTCTTTTTATTGTCATGGTTATTCATTTTCTCTTACGTGGAAGAAAGCTACATTATTTTAGGGAGTGTTCTTTACTTCTTGAATTCTTGCTGTAGTTCGTTCTCTGTTGTTTCTGTTCTGGTTTCATCCAAAACCATTGTATTTTTGTTTCCTTATCTTTCTGCTCTAAGTAGTAAGTACCAAATTTTGGATTAAAAATCTCCACTGATAATTGCATCTGCAACACTACTATTGTAGGTCTGTATGGTGATGTTACTGATGAGTGTCATTGCTCCTTAAGCTCCAAACAATCTGATCTGTGGATATGAAAGATTGTGTTAGTTCCAGCGTTTCAAGAAACCGGCCTTGTTGCATGAATGTGAATCAATTATTAATTGTGTTAAAAGGTTTTGATCTAAATAGGAAAATGGAATTGCAGAAACTACTAAATTGGAGCCTCAAGATGGAATCAATTCTTTAGGTTTGAATTGTTGGATTCTTTGCAAGGACAAATTTGATATTCTTTGTGAATAGTAAAATACAATAAAATGTCAGTGATGATGACAAAGTTTCTGACATACTTAGATCTTTGGTTTCCTGGACAAATCATGACAAAGGCACCAGCAGTCCAATTTCAGCAGTATTTCATATTCTGCGCTATCTCAGACTTCTTACAAAAAGCCTTCAAGTCAATTTGTAGCGTGGAGATAGAGGATAATGTCTGCCACGTTGTGGATAGGTCTAGCTATCTTGCTTACACTGTTCTCCTTTGGCAAGATGATCAAGCTGACAGATTCAAAGTTGGGGTAATCAGGATTAATTTAATAAGCACATCTGACCGCATAAATCATAGAGCATTACGCGTCATACACTTAGTCTTTAAGTATGGCAGTAAGGAAGTACAAAATGTTTGTCTGCAAAAACATAACCTGGATTAGAAGAAATGAAAAGGTGGAATATTGAGCACATCTCTGGTTGTGTGTTCTGATGGTTAGCTCCCTTACAATTAAAACTTACTTCATTTTGAATATGACTTTTGTCTTAACCTTGCAGCTGTTAATTTTGTTACACTTAATTTTGTTGTGCTTTTCTATGCTAAGCTTCTAAAACAGCTGGTATTTTTTTATTATTTGAATGCTGGAGTCTTCATGTACACAGGTCAATCTTTTTTTAATACTCAGAGCAGTTCAGGTTCTTTGATTCATACTGTGAGAAATTTTCTCCTCCTTTCCAATAACTTCTGTAGCTCTTCTCTGTACCCTGTCCAATTTTTCAACATACTTTTAAAAATGTGGATACCGGAACGGGATGCAGCATTCCAGTGTCCCTTGCAAAGGTAAGATAACCACCTTACACCTGTTGTGTCCGTATGTCCAAAGGAACGTAAAAGTGTTTTTTTCTCCCTTGTTTTCGGTCATGGCATCGCATCTTGAGATGCTTACCTACTGTAATTACTAAGTTATGAGCTATTTCTTCTAGGATTTTGTCTCCATTCTGTAGGTCCTTCCTGTAGGTGGCAAATGTACGCTGCTAGTGAAATACACAACTTGGCCTTAGAATGAACTAATTTTCTTTAATGTTTTTTTTTTAAATTATTCAAGACCATAGCTGCTCTCTTCTCAGTATTTAGTCTCAGCATTCTTGGTGACATATATATGTTTACTCTAGAGGCTTGATGAAAATGATGAGTATTGTTGAATCTGGTATCTGTTGTCATATATAGTGAGACTTCCCCTCTAGTGAGAAAACGTTTGTGCAGATGAGAACCACAGCTGTTGTTAGCAACCCCTCTGCCAAACTCAGAGTAAGAGAGGAGCACACTTTGAGAAATTGTGAAATGCCATTTATTTTCTGATATCTCTATTTCTTAACTTTGTCTCTGCAATGCAAGAAGTTATATAATTAAAACTGCAACAATGATTTATTAATATTCCATTTTTGTTTGATGCCTTAAGTATTAGATAAGATCTATCTCAGTAAGCTTGAACAGTGATAAAATGTATCTCTAATTATTCTCTGGCAGGTGAAAAGATAGTAGGAGTTTAAGACCCACAATTTGCTTTTGTTTCCTTATGATTTGGCAAGACAGCTTGGGTCTTACTGGGCTCATGAAATCTGAACATGTGGGTGGAAATAGCAGTGGAATGGAAGCCTCTCCGGTTTCTTGGGAGAGTCCCCTTTTCAGGTGAGGAGCAGGCCACAGTGATACATCCTACAGTTGATCCCTGAACTTAATTTTGATAACCAGCTGTTGCTGAGTCAGCACCCTCAAAATACAGAGTTTTCCCTGTGAATAACACAGCACCAGAAACTTTCCGTTTTTACAATTACTTTCTAAAGCATTCTCCAGTCGTGGCTAGAAAATCAGATGTTTCGAGGGAGGCTGGATGACAATGGTGTTTTCAAAGGCTTTTTGCTATGTAGCTGGAACATAGTCATGGGATTCATACTCAGGGAATAAATTTAGATTTATATCTTCAGTTTTCTGAGCCTAACTTCTTACAGCCCTTCACAAGATGCACTTTGGGGGGAGAAAAAATTATATTTGTAGTAGGTGGAGGGGCAGGAACAGGAAGTGAGCCTCGCTTGTGTGTGAAAGAAGAAAGTCGAGTAGAACAAATTTGTCCTTGAATTCTAATTAAAGAGTGATGATGGGATTTTTTTTTAACAGTGGGAGCTGGCATATGCAGTGTGGTGTGTGTGTTGTTTTTTTTTTGGTTTTTTTTTTTGTTTTTTTTTGTTTGTTTTTTTGAAGTCAAAACTGTAAGTTGCACAGCAAACTTGTACGTAGGTTTTCTTTCCATCCCTTTTGGCTATGATAGCATTCACCGCTCACTGGTTTCATGTTCTTTCAGGATACTTGTGCTGAACTGCCATTCCCTGATTCCTCCACACCCTTCCTTGCTCCTTGGCTTCAGCTGTGCATTCAGTTACCACGATACTCTGTTATTTCCTGCATCTCTGTAGTGTATTATGTATAGCACAGTGTACATACATATCAAATCTTTTTAAAAACTGTAAAAGATGCCCCGAGTAACATGCTGAACAGCTAGTCCCTAATGAACACTTTGTTTCTTGTATTATTTTGAAGTCTCAACTCTTGAATTTTTTTCCCTTGGAGTCTGACCAGATAATCTTGTGTTGATACTATCATTCTTGTGCTAATAGCTGCCATTCAGAATTCTTATGTTCCAGTGATATGCTAATGACCCTGCTTTGTGGAAGGCATGGCAGCATAATGATCTGAACACCAAGTGACTTATGCTGCATATGTAGAACTGAATTGTGTGTTGCTTGTCATATTTGTGTGCTTGGAGCAAAGCAAGAATTTTCCCTGAACGTAGGTGCCCCTGGGGTGTTGCTGTGTATATGTTCTGAAATGTCTTGAAATGTTCTTGAAACATCAATTTAATGAATACGTAAAACCCTGTGTATTTTCACAACGTGGGCAGCTGTTATTCATCGAAGTAGCATAGGATGTACAGTTTCCTACAATGAAGGCCTCAGAGAATTTGTAGAAATGTTGATGACTGTTATCTGGACACTGTTGTGATATGAAAGAGAACAAGGGGTTCCTGGAGTGCTGAAGTTTGATATTCAGGGTACTTCAGCGTCAGCTGAGGTAGAATAGCTTTACTTATTTTTAATGCTGACAGTACTTTTATAATGAACCTAGTAGAAATTGAGGTAACGCATCCAGAATCTGTACTGGGGCTGTATGTGTACATGCTATTTGATTTCCGTTCACAGACTGATGCGTGCACATGTGACACTTCCTGTGCAATAATCTTTGCCTTCTTTTGTAGAAGTGATAAACTACAGAGAAAGTGGGGAAGTGTTGCTGTAGTTCTTGTTCTAACCCTCTTCTGTTTCATCACTTCTAATAAGAGCAAGCAAAGAATCATTGTTTAGTAATGCTATGAATTTATTTTTTTAGGATCTGGTCAACACTGGACTCAGCACTTTCTTCTTTTTCATTGCCTCTGTAGTACTTGCTGCTTTAAACCATAAAACTGGAGCAGAAATTGCTGCTGTGGTAAGAATTTGAACTTTTTAATATGTGACTCTTATCTTCTATTAAAACTAAGAATAACTTTTCCCTTGTTCATTGAATACTCCTGTTGCCTTTGCTGTTACAATTTACTTCTAATTTTGCAGTTGGCTATAAGCTAGTTCTGATTTTAAAAGTATTGACATCCTTTGAGTTGTCTTAAGGCTTGAAGCAAGAACAGACAGACGCATGACTTGCAGAGAACATGGTAACAGTTGAACGTGTCTTACTTCTTTCTCTATAGCTAGCTTAGATGATACTGCTCTATATTCCAAGCCTACGGAAAAGATAGAGCCAAAAATTCACAAGAAATTGGAGTTGCTTACACATAATTTGTTCGCTACAGATTGTTTTTGTTCTGTGGAGCGAGTATAGTAGTACTTCAAGATTTTAAATCTAGAACAGTAAGGTCAAGCAAATTAATTATGTGCTGGAGTTGGCAACTTTTTTTTTCTTCCCCCAAACATGGATGTTGAAAATCACCCCATGGTTCTCCAGAAGCATATAGGAAGAACTACAAACTAGCTCCTTCTCCGGGCTGACGGTCTGGACTGGTCATTCATTCACTATTATGTGCACCCTGAGGAATGAGCTGTTGGAGGAAGTGCTGTATTCCTCCTGACAAGAGGTTCTGCATTGAAGCTGCAGTGCAGGATTTAATTGTCATGTTGTAGACAGAGAACTTTGTTTTCTGGGACCACTGATCTTAGTTGCCTTTGCAGATTCTCTCTTTCATTGAAGAAGAAAAACATCAATTTTACAGGCTGTTGTGGTTTGTTAGTGCAAATAAAGTCGAAAACTAAGCTTCTGAGGAACTTGTTGTGAAACTACTATTCTTGTTTTCAAAAATTCTTTGACAATTCTTTCTACTTCTTGTAGATATTTGGTTTCTTGGCAATGGCAGTGTATGCTGTGAACACGTATTTAGCTATTAAAAAGTGGCGAATGAACAGCAGACAACAAAATAGTCGGCAGACCAGTGATTACATACGTGCTCGGACAGAATCCAGAGAAGTAGATCATCGCCCTGAGATTCAGCGTCTGGATGCATGAAAGTGACGTTCAAATGGGACTGCAAAGGGAAAAGAAGTGCTTAACTCCCTCATGGAATAAAGGGGTTTTTCTTTATTTAAGGAGGATAAGGAAGATCAGATGGTGGCAAAGAATGCCCAGCCTTGCATATGTGCAGCGATGCATTCAGTCAGACGCTGTTGTCACGAAGGCAGTAGATGTTGGTCATTCAAAAGCAAGATCTGTTTAACATGTCCACATATATATATACTCATATATTATATAGATTATATAATATATACTATATATATATATGTTTTGAAGTGTCCTGTTTTGGATTAACTGCACAGTACTTCTCTTCCCTCTCCTGAGTGCAAGCTCTGAATCTACGTGTTCTGCCACTGTTTCTTCGTCTGTTGTAAACATTAAGACCAGCACTACATTGGTTGGTTAACACAGGAAAGAAATCCACCGGAAGTAAATTTAAGATACGTGAAAAGGAAGTGAGGGACAAATAGCAATAACTTTAGCCATGTATCGTGTCCAGCAAGCTCTCTGTATCCACCCTCGTGCAACCTCAGCAGTGGAGCTCAGTTCTCATCTGCAAGATCTCCTGCAGTTTCACTGTTGGTGCCCTTACATAGCTGAAATGGACAGTCATTTCACATTTTTTGTTTGATGGATATAGTGTTGCTATGGGTTACTCTGAAATTGCTAGATTTGGTTCGTGCATGACCTTGGCCAGGTCTGAACTTGTGCAAAGTTAGCATGTGTGCTGAATGGTGACCCTAATGCATGAAGTGCAAGTACGTGGTGTTCTGCTAATGTTGGGATACATTCTGTTTTTCGTGGGAAAGTAAATATGATTGGGAGGCAGAGTTGGAGATAAGGGGGCTGAGAGGCACATTAGGGAAAGAAAGAGCTGTCATCCAATAGACTTGCATTCCAGTCATGGCTTTCTTATTTTTTCTTTTTTTTAAGGTTCAACCTTTCTGAGAAGTGCAGGGTAAGCAAGAACCAGCAACAAATTATGATGTGCTTATAAAGTGTGTCTAAGGTTGTGATATTGTGATTCATGTAAGATAAATTGCTTTTTGGAAGGTTGGTTGTTTCTTCTAAAATTAAAACTGTTGGTAGTAGGTAAAACTTTTTTTTTATTGGCTGTTTCTGCAAATTTTTTTCCCTAATATTTCTGTGGAAAAATGAGTTTAGATAATTGAAGGATAATATGGTTGTATTGATTTGTTTAGAAATAGTTTTACCTAACTGAAGTTTTTCTTATTTTAATTGTACTTCCAGTGAAGAGAAGGATATTTTTTCTACTCAAAACTTGAATTCTGCAGTCATTGGTTAGAAAATATTATGTCATTAGGAAGATGTCCCTTGATATTTTTCTAGTTTTTTGATTGGTGTTTGTATCTATGTAATCTGTTATTTGGCATATGCATGCATACATGTTACATGAAGAATATGTGTGGGAGAGAAGATGTCTAGAGCTTAATTCCTTTCTGGTGTAAGCTGATGAAATCTTTGAAGTTAGCAGAACTGTATGCCATGTGTGCCTAAATTTCTGGCATTTGACTTGAACACTTTTTGCATTATGTTCTTATGTAGCTGTACTCTTAAGTGGATGAATACAGTTAACTGGAGTCTTAGGAACAAGTGGCAGTACGTTGCAGATAGGTCGCTTTTAGATATGAAAACCAGGTTATACCAAACAGATCAACAGAAGTGCTTGGGCTTGTGTAATACCAGAGTGAACTGGGACAGTGACAGGTGTGAACTGAACGCTGCAATGTTTCAATCGAGCAACAGGGAATTACTCTGATGCGTGGAAAAACTTGTGACAAAACTGATGTCTTTTCATTTTCAATTTATTGATGTCTGCGGTGCATTTCACCTTAGTGGCTAAGATGGAGATTAAAATTCAGAGAGTTACTAAAGAGGTTAAAGAAAACTTGTATTTGCTTAATGAGTTATGGTTTACCAGTTAGTGTAGTAACCTTTTATTGTGCTTCATTGAAAGTTAATGGCAAACGGAACGCCAGTTTAAAAAGAAGATTGAACCATATAAGCCAACCTCTAGCGCTGGGTTTAGAACATAGACATTTTACTGAGGTGGTTTCTCGCGAGGATTACTGCATGTTTCATGAAAAGTAAAGGACAGTTCCATGTTCAGTGTGGTATGAAATAACAAAGTTTATTATTGCCGGTATAGTTGTTATAGCTCTGCTGTTTTTCAGCACTCTGCCTAGTATTGGCAAAGTTTGCAAGGAAAGCTTGTAGATATTGCCAATTTTTAAAAAACACTTTTTAAAAGTAGCACAAGCATACCTAGACTGGAATTGTAAACTGGCATTAAAGCAGTTTGTATAAAGACTGTAAACAAAAAAACCCACAAACAACAAACCAAAAAAACCCCACAAACCAAAAACCCCCAAACCAAGCAAACAAAAAACCAACCCCCAACAAAAAAAACCAGCTGAGCATGGCAAAGGCTTTTCCTTAGGAGCGTACCCTGTTGCTGGTTCGTGACAAGGACTGAAACGATGTGTACATAAGAGAAAGCCCCATTCCTCTCCTGCACTCCCTTGTGCTGATTCTGCTTTTTTCAGAGGTGTGGGAGGTCTCATGCATCTGTAAGTGTATTAATTGGGTGTCTTTCATATCTTTACACCTTTCCTCACCTAGAAAAAGGGTAACTTCCTGGAGCTTTTTCTCGAGTGAGATGATGAAAAGCTTCTGTTGCCTTTTAGCTGGAATGACAAATGGCGAGTGATACAGTTATACTTCTAATACAATGTAGTGCTTCATCCTGTAGTATAGTATACCTGAATGACCTTGAGTGCTTTTACGTGTGAAAGAAGTTTTCTTGAGCTGGGAACACTATGCCATTATTTATTAATTACATTACAACTTGAGTACAGCTTTCAGGGTAGAATTTAAAGAGAATATTGATTTTAGAAGTACTATCTGATACACTTTGTAAAACAAAAACAAATGTAAATTTGTAACTTCCTTATTTTGGGGACCAAAGATGATTTTAGTATTGTACAGTGTATACTTTCTAAAAATCTAAGTTAAGCATTTATTACTCTACAGAGACGTTATTTACTGTTTCAGTTATATAGAAGGGAAATAAAGTAGCTGTGAGAGGCAAATAAATTTGAAACATTAAGATCATATGATATATGCACACGGTTGATTCCCCTCCCACCGACTTAGTTTTACACGGTGTGTTGAAGTGGTTGTAATATTTTAAGACTGTTACCCAAATCGCAATCATCTTAAAAAAAAAACTGTGACAAAGTCTAAATTTTTTTTGACACTTGCTTAGAAAAGTGATATTAAATTGCTTCTCCCAGCCAGTTAGTCTTGCTTATAATCACTGAGCATATAGGGATAATCTTTTAGTCCTTAAGAGTGCTGTTTAGCTCCATAAAGGGACTCCAAACCCACTGTGAATAAATTAAAGCTAAACAGCTGAACCTTGTAGGAATGGGGTACTCAAAACTAATGGTTCTGATTAGTCCTCTTTTGTCAAACTAAGCCCTCAGATACGCAATCCCCATGTATTTTTGCACGTAGAAATGACGGTACATTTTGCAACCTATGCACAGACATCAAAAGATTAAGTAGTCACACTAATTCCTGCTCAGTGCCACTGATTGGAGCAACAGCGTGAGAAGTGTTGTAGGAATATATGTTTTCCGCTTAATGCTATGTATGCTCAGTTTTGTCAGCCTTAGTGCAAGTTTATCATAGGTTCCTGTAATGCTGTGCAAACTGCCTACAATGGGAGTTTCTAACACCGTAATTAAGAACTGATTGGACAGTTTCATTGCTTCTTAGTAAAGTTGATTCCTTCTTACTCTCCACTTGTTCCTTTCATTTTGTATATTCATGCCTCATCTAGCTTATGTTTTAATATTTAATTTTTGTTACGCCTCCTTCATTGATCTGTATAGTGTCTGCTTCAGTGTAAGGAAGATAAGAATACTGTGTCCAATGTCCTTTTGCTTAAGTATGGTACTCTTCCCTGTTACGATAGCTTATGATGTTTGGGCTGGATGTGCTTGGGGAAATTTTCTTCTTTCCCCTAGGGCTTTGGAAACTAGCTGGTGTATTGCATGTGTTTCTGGGCAAGCTTTCTGTAGGAGCCACATGCTTAGAGGTTGAGACGATTAAGAGATTCATCTACCTCTGCATTTTTTTGAGAGACAAGGTACTGACTCCAGAGATTTGATGCCTGTATTTCAGTCTGTGCTATTCAGCATGGGCTTTGTCTTCAGAAGTATGGCACCAGCAGCGAGCTGTGCCGTGGAAGCAGCTTCTCATCTTTTGCTTATAAGATGTCTTTTACATGTGAATTTAAATAATATCAGTAATATGAGGTGCTTCCTCATAGGTTTTGTCACATGTGTTTGACTGTGCATCTCATGATATGATCTACAATTGTTTTATCTGTTTGTATTTTATTGTTGATTGTAGAAAGAATAGGGGAAAACTGGGGAAAGTTTCCAATCTTCCCTAAGATAATATTGTTTTACTTCCCCCCCATGAAATATTTTGTACCGTATGATGATTGCCCCTTCCTAACACAGCAGACTTACTGGTTCCTAAAATGCTGTGGAATACAGCAGGAGAAGAAGCTGTATGTGGACTGTTATGAGTGAATTAACCACTGGTTTTCCATTAACTTTAGGTTCCCTAAACAAATTTTATATTTGTCACCTTTGTGCTATTTTGGGGATGTGCAGGCACAGCAAATGCTTACCTAATATGTTGTTTTATTAATGCAACAGTTTTTTTTCCCCCTTCTTCCTTAGTCCTTGTTCTGTATCTGTTATTTTCTTGTCTCATCACAACTTTGTAGATGTTCCTACTTGTTCTCTTTTGTGAGGCAAAAAAACCCCAAAATAAGTAAGACTAATGTTTTTAGGGCATAATTTAAAACAAATGAACAAACTTAACAGCAATTCAAATAGAATAGAAAATAAGAACCTCTCTCTTACTCAGATGAGATACTGAATATCTTTGTATGTGAACATCAGAGCACAAAGAATAGGCTTTACTCTGAAAGCTCTGGAGCCAAACATCTTCAGCAGGTATTTAGGATAAGTAAAAAGGTAGGCACAATCTGATTGTGAATTTGAGATGTGATAAAGGGTGAGAAGGAGAGAGAAGCCCAAACTTGATGCTTAATAATCCAGTGCTTTCAAAATGATAGGTGAGCATTGATCATCCCCAGCCGCAGAAGGAAAGATTGCTTCTGTGCTTTATAGAGAAGGGGAGAGACACTTGGAGTCAGCAGTAAAAGTAGGTGTAGAAGTGTTTCCTGTTCCTGACTCCGGGGCCGTGCTGGCTGTGTAATACAGTTGGAGAGATTCTACAGTGACGTTGTTAAAGGTGCATCTTAAAAAACAGATCGGTGTGATTACCAAATAACTTCTGCTCAGCTGAAGTGTAGTAGTTCGTTCACAGAGACTGGCAGAACGTAGATGCTTGCATCAGAAGGGCTCTGTGTGTCTAGAAGAAAGGATAGTTTTGGACTAATTTCTGCTCAGTCCTACTGAAATGAGTAAAGCCATCATGGAACATATTGGGTACTTAGTTCTTGTTGTTTATAGCATAAAATAATGGATTGTTTGGACGGCCAACAAAACTCAGAAAGACTGTGCAGATGGAGATGATGTGTGTATGAATTTTAATGGCAACAAAAGTAAGAATTTAAAAATGAAATAGCTACAAAAACCAGCAGAACGTTTGAAAATACTTTATAGAGATTATGCCATATTCCTATCTTTATTTTCACAGAGGGGGCTGGTGATAATTGAATTTATACAAATATTCAGGAAATCTCTGAATGCCACTTCAGAGTTTTTCGTGGTATATTGTTTTCCCTGTTGGCCACTTGCCCACCTGGGTAGATCTGTTTGACAGTGTCAGAGCAGTGCTGTCCAACCCGAAAAGCTTCCTTTGTTGTTTTAGTCTGATTTTTTGCATTGTCGTTTTTAAATCTGTCTATAATTTAACCATTTTGTAGTCTAAAAATTATCTTAAAAAAATCTGCTTACACTGTGATTTATGATAGCCTTTAATTTACAGTATACAACACAATCTGATTTTTCTTTTGGGATATGCAGCTTTCAGAAGTGTTCTTATATAGGCCCAGATGAAAGTTGTCTATTTATCATGAAAATGTGATTAGCTAAAGTTACCTATCCAGATTCCCAGCACAGCTGTTTCAGATGTGCTGGGTGGATGAGTTGATGAAATTGCCTTTTAATCTTTATGGGTTAATAAATATTTTTTTATAACTAGCCACAGATATTCCTTTTTAAATTATACTTGGCAAACAGAAGATATTTAATTTTATATACAATATACGTAGTTACCTTGATTGACATATTTATAACATAGAGCTTTGTGTTTACTATGAAGGTTTTATCTGTATGCCATGGACTTCATGGGTAAAATTTTTAAAAAGCCAGTTAGCGTATATGGAAGGATGTGGAAACTATCTTCATGAATTCAGAATGAGGACATAGAGCATTTCTAAAAGCAATAGCCAGATCGTAGTAACAGAGTATCTGGGTTGTTTCTTATTTTTTGATTGGGGCTGGTCCCTACAGCTATTGTAATAACATCTGGATGTGAGTAACAGAATGAAATATGACCATTTGCCTCTCCTGACTGCCACGGACTATTGTCTAGAATATGGGAAATTTCAGGGTACTGTATTTGTTTTGCTTTGGACAAATGTCTCAATAGACATTTAATTAAAACCTTCATGTGTTTGAAAGAAAATATCCTCTCTTAACTAGGCTGATTTATCACTTTTGGTAACCTTTTAATCCCAAAAGTATTATTGTCTAAATACTTTTAGTAATGTTACATTTATACTGATGTCTACAGGTTGAAGTGGTTCTGGCTAGCACCCTTTTATTACAACAATTGCTACCTTCATTTTTCTACTGTTTATACTTCAATCTTGCATGTTTACTGGTTTCTACTTGTTGGATGTTGTGGAGGGAGAGTGTATCTTAGCACTACAGTTCATCCAGCTTTAACTCATACATCACAGTTCTGGAGTAAGAAAATATTTTGGTTTATGTAGTGTGGCCAATTGCATTTTTAAATGATTTCTATACTTAAGACACAACATTTATGACATAATATAACAAATGACTTGGCTAATCATTATATCTGTCTAGGTTTACTCTCTTCTGTGTTAGTGTCATTTTGAAATTATTTGTATATGTTGAAGTTTGTAAGGGTTCAGGAACCCACAATAAAATAGTAAAGTATGTATTTATTTCTCATTATGATGCTCAATTTTGATTTGAAAATCAACACTTTGTATGTCTTTTCACAGAATTGTAAACAAATACCGAAAAACTGCTTCACCTAGTGTGCCTTCCATGTGTGGTATTAACACTTGTCACTCCCAAAAAGAGATGTAAGTTTATTAAACCAGTAAACACTATTTTTGTAATGTGAGTCACTAATGCATCTCTGGCTTCGTTGTGCTTTGTTTCCACTAATACCAGTTTTATGGGTACTGTAGTCATTGCTTTCCCTTTGTGCACTAAATGGTACATCTGATATCATGGTGAATCCAAAGATTATATCGCTTCTGCTCTGCCTTGCCACCTGAAAGATGGAGATAAAGCAGATGGCTGATGTGAGCTAGGAAGTACTCCAAATTTCTTTCCTTGGCACTTGTGTGCAGAGATGCGCAGTGTGGGATATCTGTATCCTCAGTGTTGATTCTGGGTCCTCTAGAAAAAAACAGCAGGCATAATCTAAACATTCTGATTCTAACTCATAATTTGTGTTTTATGGCGTCTGAGGAAGGAGCATCCAGGCCTGACTGAAAGACTTTATCCCTCGGGGATATAGGTCCTGTCCTGACAGATTTGTAACTGTGAAGTTGAAATAGTGGGTTAGAATTCCATCTTGGGCTGAGCAAAGGGGATGCAATTTTCCTTTTATCATATGAGCACAAGTTTGCTGTGTAATACCCTTGGTATTTAGCTTTGGTAATAAGAAAAATTGTAATGTTTTGCCAAGGAAAATCTTAGAAGCGTACTCGATGTGCGAATGCAGGACCTGACTCTGTTGTCCTTACTCAGGCAAAATTCCCCATTGACTTTGGGGACTGCAGATCAGGGACTGGTTTATCACCAAATCCTGATGTAGGATTTGAAGAATACTGCAAGTTAGCAAATGTTCATATGGAGACAATTGACAGCCTTGAAGCAATTTCACATTACTTTGGTAAGTGTTCTTGACGTCTCAAACTGCTCACGAGGCCAGCTGATAAAATAGATGCTTTCCATAGCAGTGCCTGCCGGCTGGGGTCACTGTCCCCTCGGTATCCACAGCTGTAACTTGACATCTCGAAATGTAGCGTTGTCCAGCTCTGTATGTGAAAGTTGTGCTGCTAAGGCTTGACCAGTTTCAAAGGCAAGGTAACTACAAGAAAACATAGCCTCCAACTTGTTTTTACACCAGTAATGATTATTCAATATCTTGTGTGCTTCTTTTCTGTTGTTTTTTATGCTAAACAAGCTGAAGAATTGTAATGTCTTGCAATACAGAAAGCAGTCTTGTTTTTAAAATCCATACTGTTATACCATAATTTAAATGTTGTATTTATCAGTTTTAAATGTCATTTTGCTTTTCCAGTCTTTTGTATATGGGCACAATACTTTTTGTAAATTTTTTTATTTAGTTGTCTTTCTGTCTTTTTTCTTTCTGATATTTGAAGATCTGAGCTCTATGAATTTTCATGGTACTCTTCTGATCATGTCTTCATAGTGGTAAAAGTCTGTATTTTTGTATGTAGGGAATATAGTAGTTTTCTAACACTTACCTTGATCAATATAGTATGGAATCATTTGTGAAGGACCTCCTGTTTAATAAATGGACAAATTAAAGTACTAAAACGTTGTCTGCATCTGTAAAGCAACATATAAACTTGGTGTACTCAGGTTGATCAGTTGATAATCCAGTAAGTGCAGTTGCTAAATGCACTTCCTATGCAAGACAATGGCATAGGGATTGAACGTCAAACCACCCAACCCTGTTTCTTGTGGCTGTCTCTGACAGGACAAACTTCATAGATGCAGGAGTTAATGGAAAAACCACCTATAAGCAGTCCTTGGTGAGAGGTTACATGTAGCAGAAATTACATGGAACTCCTTTATTTCTGGAGTGGCTGTGCTGGGGTTGCTCTTGTGGAGGTTTCTCCATCTGGTAGGCTGTAATGGGCTGAAATGCTGTATCTTGTGGTTTGCAGTGTCACATTCTGGACTGAAAAGGAATTTTGGAGCTGAAATGCTGGAGTGGGTGGGTAATGCTCTGCCACCTCATGGGCTGTAGATTGCAAGTCCTACCTTGATGCAATTGGTAATTTTGGTGTCCCGGCACTTTAGGTGTCAGGTGAAAGTACTGAGTTAATAACGGTAAGAACTGAGGAAGCACATGGATGGTTGAGTAAGTGTCGTGGGAAGATTTGAAATATGGATGATGCTCCTAAAACACTGCTTAGGGATAATGTTTGTGGGGAGAGATGAACAAAGGTGGTGGTACAATTGAGCTTCTACAGAAGGATTCACTAAGAGTCGTGTGCTTTTACAGCTTTTCTGCTAGAAGATGGGCCAGTTTGTTTTGCCTTTGTGGGGTTGTCAGGAGTGGTAAATTCTTGTTGTGCTGTTGCATCCATTGTACCTGCTTAGAGATCAAGCCTTAATGAAATTGATGCTCTTTAAGAAAACAAAGAGTTAAAGTGCTGGACTTCATGCCATATTGCTGCTGATGTTGTTATCCATAGTGTTCTGTGGTCAAGAGAAGCTTTTTCAGCTGTTGAATTAAAAAAAAAAAGAAAAAAGTTTATTCTGTCTACCTTTTAAATACTGAATCTTCCTTTAGTCTCCTGGGAAGACTGTAATTGAGTTCTTATTTAATGGATCAGGCTACTAATAAAATGTGATGGACAGCATCACAAATATATAAATAAAAGCACAGGTATTTCTTGGTCAAAATTAACATTGGAATCACTGCTTTCTTTTTCAAGGAAATAGATTGAAAAATAGATTTTATGTTTTTTTAAAATATGCTTACATTTTCTGTGTAGCATTGTTTGACCTTCTGACCCAGAAGTTTTACAAAACGTTCACAGTACTGTGAATTCTTCCAGTACAGGAAGAATCTGTATTGCAGTGAGGGTTTTTGATGCAGTCCTGTTTACTGAGAAGAAAATCAAGAAATGGTGTCTCCGTCTGGGCTTTTAAACCAATACTCTATGCAGAAAGGTGTCTTGAGTATCTTGTAACAAGACTGACATTCTTAGTGCTTATCTAAATTTCTTCTGCTCCCTTGATGTATTCTTTCTTTCCCTCTCCGTGCTCAGAAAAGGATTAAACGATGGGTAGGTGGAGCTTCCTCATGCATATGTAAAATACAAGGTGATACGTATCTTGCGTTTGCTCTTTGGGTATCCTGGTCTTTGGAATGAAGCCACTTCACTTTATTACTTTTAATCTCTTACAAGGTTGGTTACAAGCTGCCTGCTATGAGGTTTAGCTCAGCCTAGTAGCAATATATATGCATCCTCATTTATTTATGCATTTTAGAAGTACCAGTGTCGGAAGAATGCACTGTTAGTGTTTGGTTACAAGTACCTGCTCGCTTAATGATACAGGCTGCTGGTCTGCTAGCAGAGGAAGATGCAGCTGTAAAGTTCAGGCTTAGGAATTTGTACAATGAACACTTAGCAGAAGCATAATGAATGAAAAGCATCTGCTTGCTATGCAGAGCATTACATTGTTTTCTGCTTTCCAGCACACTCGGCTGGTGGAAGCATCCTTCTCAAATAGGACACCACTTTTCACTTAGTATCGTTAAAATTACTTTGTCAGTTTATAATTTAATACTTACAGAACTTTGACCAATATCAGGTGAAAAGCAAAATGAAGAGGCGTAATGGACAAGGTGTTAAAAGGACAGTTGAGCCTCTTATTTCAGTGAGGATCTGAAAAGGCTGCTTGGAAAGGTCTTTTGAATTCCCTAACATCACCTGTCCAAAATCACCACCCAAGACTGAACAAATCTTCCACAGGTAAGTATAAAAGCTCTTCGTTAAGAGCAGGAGGGAGCGAGACCTTCTAACAGTGCCAGAGCTGTATGAAGTCATTCATCCGTGATGCCAGCTGATGGTTTTTTCCTTCCTTAGTGGCTTTGATTGACAGTGTTGATATCGTAAGACTTCTTGCATTGTTTCTACATCAATCAGTTCCACACTTGGTATTGGAAACTCATCACTCCCTAGGTTTGTCTACTGCTGAGTGCTGTTCAACAAGCACAGTTCACAAGGGCAATAGCTGCGCTCTGGTTGTAATGAAGGCGTGTATTAGCCTGTACGGGTCTTGGAAATGGCTCCTGTTTGGAACAAGAATGTATTTGATTGAAAAGAGATGTTTGATTGTGACCCTGTTGGTACATTGCAATAAGAAATTCAGTAAGGCCTCTGTGCTGCTAACACTATGCTTGTGTCACAAATCCCGAATTGCAGAGAATCCAGTGCTCCTGCTACTTTGATCTTGTCCATTGAGGAAAAACAAGCAAACAAACAAAAAAAAGCCAAAAAAAAAGAGCAGACTTTTCTTCTGCCCTACACCAGACTCTGAGCTTAGTGCAATGTTGCTGGCAGGAGATGAAAAAAAGACTGAGTCAGCTCTCCTCAAAAATCAGATTTGGCTTTAAAGTAGTTATTTTTAATTGAATTCTCTTTTTCAAAACGATATTCATAAAATACAGAAGTGTATTTTATTTCAATCATGGGAACAGATCTTTTTAAATAAGTCTGGAATCGTACACAAGTGCTTGACCCTGGGAGCACACTGCTTAGAAATAAATCAAATCGCCAAATACCTGAATGCTAATAACTAAACTCGCTGGGCAGGCAATTCATTGCATGCCTGCTAAAGTCATCCTGAAGCAACTAATGAGCAATTGTGTTTGTCTGTTCTGTTGATTTTTAGGAGTATTTCAAGGTGAAAAAATTACTAGAACACCTTAGCAGATTTCAGGCTATGACATGTCCGTGAAGGATAAACCCAAGGGGGATTGTTCACAGTGTTACTGGTTGCCAGGTAAGAGCACTGTGTCTCTGATGTTTACTAAATATGCTAAAACTAATTTGTGGTTAAATTCTTTCATGCTTATGCGCTGAAGTTTCTGCTTGTAAGATGTGTAAGTATGTGTGACTGGTTTCCAGTGCGGGCTCTGTGCTCCTGTTGCCGCCCGAGCACGTGGTGTGCTTCCCCATGGAGTTTCGTGAAGCACCGTTACTCTCGCTGGTCAAAGGCAAGGCAGTGAAACCAGGTCTTAAAATTAAGTAAAGACACCCAGCATGTCTATTAAAAGAGGTTTAATCCAGCATGGTTTCTAAATATTAACCATGTACTAGTTTCCAGCTGTGACATGCAGTACATTTTTTTAATTAAAAAAAGAGAAATACAAAACAATTGAATAGAAAAATGAGCCCAGGTCCCCTGACGTCACAGTGTGTGCCAAGTAAAATATGACAATAGAAAAGAAAGAAACATGGAATTTCATACTGGAAGGGGTCTGAAGAGCTCTTTCTGGTAAAAGCAAAGATTATTTGTCACATTTGCAAGCAACTGTTTGTTCTGCTTTCATTCAGTGGTCTGGAAACGGGAGGTGTAGGAGCTGCCTGTTAGCCAACTCCGAACCTGGCCAGCACCTTCCCCAGCACCTGCTCGCCGTTAGGTACCGTGTTTCTGCCCGTCAGCAGCCAGCTGCTGGCAGGGAATTGGAACCCAAGTGGTAATTCTGTTCCAGAGGAAATCTGCCGTTATTGTTTTATCTCTGTTTTTAATTTACTCTGTTAGTACCATCTGCTCTCATTTTTATTTTTGTTAAAGCCACCTGTTCTGGTATTAATTTTTTTTTTAATTTAGGTCTATTTCAAAGAAACATGTATATCTGATGCTATAAAAAAGGAGCATGCCATGCTTTTTCCAAGCAGTATGCATTTATAGGTGGACAGGAATTTTTCAAGGTAGGTTGTGCTACCAATGAAAACACCTTCTTGTAAATTCAGAAGGCTTTTCCCCCAGAATTCTAGACCATGAGTTAAATCATGTTCTTCCAGGGGGGAAAGAAAAAACCCACAACCACCAACCAAACGAAAAAAAAAACCCCTTCCCTCCTCCCCCAAAAAAGGGGTCTGGGAAAATGAATTTCATTGCAGACACTCTTTAGTTGGGGGTTGGTGTTTTGTCTTTTCATAGTGGGAAGGATGTCTTGCCCTCCTGGGGCCCGGGTATCCCGCGCTGTACAGAAACAGTTGTCTGTTCTGCAAACCCAGCAGACCAAGCCCAGCGCAGCTTCTCACAGGACTGTCTGCAACGCAGAGCACGAGATCAGACAGCGGAATCTTGCACACACGGGTCTGCAGGCTTCGACAGGCAGATAACGTTGGATGGCATTTGGCAAGCCTTCCTTACCTGTGCAAGGGCTTCCACGCAAATGGTAGGAAGGGGCCAGAAAGATGATGCCTCATCTGTTCTGCCTCATGCCTGTGGGGAAACTGCAGAAGATGGGATGTGACCCCATCCAAACAGCTTGAAAAAGTGATCCTGAATGTTTGGTGAGCCACCGACCCTGGGGCACAGTTACACCTTGAGGTTTGTTCTTGCTGCAGATTTCCAGTTGTCAGTTTTTCGTGTCGCAGATAGGCAGTAGACATAGATGTATTGAAACCAATATGTTAATGATAATCTATGCCTTCAGTGCTTGACATAGTGGAATATTCAGACTTCAGATAAAGAAATACTGTTAGTTAATCAAGAAAAATACAAATAAAGGCATTCAGAGCCTCTCTTCTTTAGCACAGCAAGAAGTATAGAAGCTGTAAATGTTAAAGATTTGGAATTAAGAAAGCATATTAAAAGCTCCGCTTATACATGTAAAATACCGTGTTCCTGTTTACTCAGTACATTGTAGTGCTGAGTAAGGAGAGGCAACAGAGAATTGAGGTTGTTTGGATACAGATGTCCGTGGCAAGCTGAACTACTATAAAATCTGTAGTTTTGAAGGAGTGTCTAACGGCACTGGGAATAGTCTCCTTTTCCACATCGCTGCCCTGTCTGTGCTTTGGCGATTCCGTAAACAGGGAGGTGGAAAGAGGATACCAAGGCTGAAATACAGGAGATATTTCAATTGGCAGTGCATTCAGCAAAGAGGAAAGTGCTCGATCATCTTCCCTTCATGCTTGGCTGGTGTTTGGTTCTTCAGTCTGAGTCGGAATCTGAGTCCTCATCTGAAATTTAAAACAAGGAACAATATGAAAACGAAAACTGGAAATCTCCATGTCAGCTTTAGCTCTTGCTGGGAGAGATACGCTGCTCTTCGGCAGGTGTCTGCTTGTAAAGTGACAGTTCTAACATGATGGAGCTTTAAATGGTGTGTCAGAGGACTTGAGAAACGCTGCTTGGAGGCACTTGGATGACTACCGCGTAGGTAACGGTTCAGGTGAAAGAAGTTGCAGAGATATTTTTGTTAGCGTGACCACCAAGAGGAAGTCTGTTGAAGACACGGTTCCTGTACTAGAATATTGCTGTTTGCTGTGGGTCACGGTTACGCACTGCCAGTTAAACGTATTTGAAAACCAGAAGCTTTAAGACATTAAGAAATCCCAATACGCCTACAGAGGTACATCTTCCCCAAGCTTGGGACTTGACCTGCAAGGGAGTTCTGGCCTCAGCACGAACTTGAGTTTGGCACTGGAGGAACAGTGCTGCCAGGCAGAGCCTTTCTTGCATGGGCAAATCACCGACCCAAAGCGGCGTGACTGCGTATTTGTAACTTTATATATTTCTCTCTCCATCTCCAGGGAAATGTGATCTTATCTTTAGCCTAATTCTGTACCCTCGTTACCTGATCTTGAGGCCAGTTCAGTTTGTGGGGACAAACAGTTTTTAGTCAGTCTGTTTTCTATGATCTGTTCCTTTAATTCTTCTTTTGTCTCTCTTTTCAGCATAAAGCTTGCAAACCATTTAACAGTCTACTAAAATACCTAGAAAAACCTGTTAGCGTTACTATATGCCTTCTAGGATTCTGTACACATCTTGGGTGTGTGTTTTTGAGTTTTTTTTGTGGATTTTGATTATGTGGGGTGTTTTTGGGGGGTCTGGGGATTTGTTTAAGTGTGGAGCAGTCTTTCATCTGTGTGGGTGCAACAAGTAGTACCACAGGGGCATGATGCCTGGTTTGGGCTCCTGGATACTGCGAAATAACTACCTGTGTCCTGACTTGACTTGAAATAGGTTTGAACTCCCAACAGCGGGTCCCTCTTTTTATCTTTGTTATCAAATTTCTTTCTAATATAGGAGGTACAGTCTACCTCAGATCAGACAGATCCACTTAGACAATCTTGTTAATTTTATGCTGTGCGGCCCTTGGCTTTCAAGGCCATTTGCCCACAGATGGTCAAAGCTTGACCCTGAATAAGAGGTAATCATGATAAAGAGGAGGTAAACATGATAAAGAGATCATGAAGAGAAAAGCACTACAAGACATAAAAGACTCTGGACTAATGGATGTTAATAATTGAGTTCTTCAAAAACAAACATCTACTTTTTTTTTAAGTAAGACATTTTGATGGGAGGAAAGTCTGTGCTGCACAATACTTTCTGTAACTGGATTTGGGGCCTTTCGACATTAGATGGTGCAAAACTTGGAGAGACTTCACGTTCCTGGCTTGCTAGTTATCTTTATAAATCACTGAAATTCCAGCTGTATTTTAAGACTAAGCAGCTTCATAATTCAGCGTAGTTGTAGCATACAAAACCAAGGTAGTCAAGAATAGAAACTGTTCTTACTGAGTGAGTGCTCTTGCGCCCCTGTGAAGGGTGAAATGGAGAAGAAAATCTCACGTTACATGCTCGTATAACCAAAAAGGGGAATTTTACCTACCTTCTGACTTTTGCCCTTCAGGGGAATCAGAATTGCCTCGCTTGAGAAAAGCAATCAGGTCATTGAAGGTTATGTAGAAATCAATGGCATACACTATTGTGGCTATAAATCCAAACACCTAAAATGGCAAAATAATGCTGTCTTTAACAACAGGTCACGTCTATCAATGACAAACCAAAATAAGCCTAACAGACACAAGAAAATTCTGAAAGAAAACTTGGGCTTGATATTTTTGGCCTGTGCCTTTCTAAAAAGACAGGGAAGGGAAATGTCTTGACCCACTGGCATCAGCTAAATGACAGCTAATGCGGGAGCCTGAGTACCAATTCCTGCAGTGGCTCCATCAGATGCGTCCTTACCCCTTCCCCGGGCTACGTCCCTCTCTGGCTTTGCGCACATTCTGGGCATCAGCATTGCCCTGAGCTGGGAGCTACAGGAGACCGTAACCTGCACCTCCACTATCCCAGGGCATCTCTTTGCCGCCGAGAAATCATCTCGATTTTTCTGGAAATAGCGTTTTACTGATTTGCTGGGGGACTTGTCTATTGCAGAGTGAACTAGATTGAGATACAGTGATTCCGGAGTTACCTATTTAGTGTCAAAGAAGGAGCAGTGTAGCAAGAACAGGCTGGTTTTCAGTCTGAGAAGCTGGGGTAAATGCTGTGTTGCATTGCTCCACCTCTAAACCCAGTGACAAGATTAAAAAAAAAAAAAAAAGGTCTTTGTTTTGAAACTGTGTGTGGCTTGGGAGGGCTTGGTAAGGGTTGCTGGCTAACACTACTGGGTATTGTTCTTCCTTATCTTTTAAAATTATTACACAAATTTTCTTTGTTGCATACGTTATTGATGCTTAGAGTCAAGTTGCAGATGGAGAGGCTGTATCTTGTTTCTGAACACCAAATACTGACGACGAAGGCAATCCGTATACTGGAGGGTAAAATGACACTGCTCTTGTTTCAACTCCTCCAAGTAAAACTAAGGAGAGGCAGGAGGTTGAAATTACTTAATTGAAACTGTTCTTAGTAGGTACAAATTTGATTTCTTTTTTATTATTCCCTCTGTTCAAGGATCTTGATGTTCTTTGAAGGAACAGAGAAGTTTAGTTCTCTGTACAGCTGGTAAAATTAAAGAGCAGAAGAAGTGCCTTCCCTAAGTAGTACAGTTAACGTTGAGCAGCACTGTTAGGATGAAAAAACTTTTCATTGATTCAAAACCTGTTTTTTCTAAATAACTGACCATTTCTTCCTTGCTTTAGGCAAATCTAATTCTCAGTTAACTGAGGAAACTTCTACTCCTTGCAATGGGGTCAAAATTGAATTGCTTCTAAAGCAAGTCCATATGCAGTTCACCAGAATACCGAAGTGGAAAGCTCAGGTCTACTTACTCCTGCTGCTTTAGATGCTCCATCATTATATTTTGAGACAGCAGCAACTGAGATGGCAAAGTAAATAATGGCAGCAGTGACGCACCACAAGAAATCCTGTGAAATAAGCAATGTTGCATTCTCAGATTAGTCATGTAATTCCAACATACAGACTCCTCTAAAACCGATTTCAGAAATGACCATTAAAAAGCTCTGTTGCTGCGTCAGTGGACTCGCCTGATGCTGCAGTGTGACTACAGCCTGGTGTGTTGTAGCAGATGAACTGCTCATCTGGGAAATATTTTTAAATGTGAGATGACTGGAATCTTGGCATAAGCTTCTGCTCTTACAGATGTTGCTATAAATCCTACTTTTAACAGGCGTATGCCAGTCTCAGGCTGAGAAGGGCTGTCTTTCTGGGATGTTTAACTTGGAGCGCAGCAAGGGCTCCAATGGAAGAATCATTTGAAATGCCTTAAGTGCCACCTTTAAGCAGAACTCCTGCGGCTCTGGAGGAGCGTACCAGTTCCCGTGGGGAACTGGCGTGTGCTTGTTTCTGTATAGAATTAGGGCTGTCTGTAGGAACTAAACACCTTGGTTAGTGTTTAAAACTATGATTTATACTTCGTATGTACACGTGTAACTCCAGTAGCTAGCCTGAAGTGAAGGTACCTGTTGCTGTATCGAAATATGTGCTTCTGTGGCTGAGACTGCAGCTCTGCAGGGCTGGGGCCATGCCCTGGAATACAAGCATGATGTGCTGGAGCAACAGGGTCTCTGAACTGTGTATTAAACAAGAGCTGTGATTCCCAGGGCATGTGTAAATCCTGTGATCTGGAATAATGGTATCTTGACCTCTGTTCACAATTAGATCCTTCTGCCTTTTCAGAATGGATGGATGAGTAAGATACTGTCTCAAAACACAAATCCTACAAGAAACTTGATTCTTCTGAAGCCAGGGCAAGGTCAGTTACCTACATTCTGTGGCTGGAGTACGTTACGGTAATGGACATAATAAACACATGAGTATTTTTCTTGTCTTAGTTCTGGAATCAGATGCATGTAGAAAACAGGAAAACGACGGAACTCAGATTACCAGCTGAAAACCATGCACAATGTCCTAGTCAAAGCCACTGCTATCGTTTTATCCACCAGTGGCCTTGCTAATGTTGTTTTTACACACTGAGAGCTCCAAATCAATTCTCCCTATGATGAAGTATTGCTAGACTGTACCAAAAGAGAATCCAGATCAATCAGATGAGCATTTTTTTGGCAGCCTCTGCACTGCTAGGCAGCTGCTCCCTGGACAAGGCATGCCTGAAGCCCCAGAGGCGTCCCCTGGCCAGCGTGCCATCATCACCGGTGGCTGCAGCATGGGGGATGCCTGGTGAATGAGCAGCCAGTGGGTCCTCTGTGGGCCTGAGCCCCTGCTGGCAAGAGCGGCAGGGCTTCCCCGGTGACAGAGGGAGCTGCCAGCTGGTCTGCGGGCGAGTGCGACTCGCCACCTCAACAGCGCACCTGAGAATCTGGAAGCATTTTGGTAAAGTATATGCGTTACTGTATAGTGTGCCTCAGTTTCCCCACTTGTAAGGGTGGCAATACTAAGGAGACCCCAGCAGTGGTCGGACTTAGGCTGATGTTGCCTGCTTCTGAAGCTCCAGCCCTAAACCATTTGCCTTCAGTAAAACCACACGTTATGCCAGCACCAAGAAAGCTATAGTCTGTAGTATGGCACAGTTTAAAGAGTGCTTTGGGACCCTTTGAATGAGAGGCAATACAGACGAGTTTCTAATAAGGGGGGAAGTTGTTAACAGTCAGCCTGAACTCCCGTATAGTCCCTTCTACTCATGTTATCCTGTACAATTAAATCTGTTTTTATATTGCACATTTCACTTACCATAAGAGGCCAGTACAGTCCTTTAAACTTCTCATTAAGTTTGGAGGCGTAAGCAAAAAAAAGAAACAGTGCCACCAGAAACTCTAGGAGTGGTGCCATCATGAAAGAGGCAGCTGAAGACGCAATGTAGCAGATAAAGATGATAAATGACAGCACCTAGAGCAAGGGGGAAACTCCAGTTATTCGCATGGAATAGCAGAGCCTCCAGCAGCTGAGCAGCTTTGAAGCGTTATTCTCCCTCTGTATTTCTGTCAGTGCTGCTGGTAATGGCATATCTTGCTTCCTAATTTTTTTTTCCATGGGCCAATTAATTTTCTTGTTTAGCATGGAATAAATCTAAAGTAATGGCATTCATTTCAGTGCGTGTGACATTCCGGAGAGCTCTGTGGATTTGCACCTCTCCGAGTCAGTAATTTGCTCTGGACTGTAAACAGTTCCGACAACATAATTCTGAAAATAGAGTGGGGCATTGCCAAGCAAACAGAGCTTTAGGCTTTCAACCGTGACAGTTCTCATTTGAAACCCAAATCATCGCTCAGATAGCCCAAAGTAACTCAGCATTTATAATCTTCTTAGAGTTAAAAGAAAAAAGGCTGCTGTTGATGGGTAGAAAAGACCTGAGAATTAATTATTCTGTCATTTCTGAAAGTCTCTGGTTCTAGTTTTCCAGTGTAGACAGCTGTTTTAGAGAGTAATAGGACAGATAACTCCCCTAGATTTGTTGTATCTCCATCATGTTTCCTAACTCTACAAAGTAATAAATATGGCATTTGTTTTCCCATTCAACTAAAATACCTTTAGAATACCTCCAAGAACAGGCTCCAGCCCTGCTGCCTTGTGTGGTAACTGGTTGATGCTTTCTTCAAATTAGCTTAAAATAAAAAAAGTAGCTGGCACTGAATAAAACATGTTCCGCCAGTGTGAGTATTATGTGCTAGTTTACACCTGAGCTGCTCTATGCAGCCTTTCCTCTGAGAGACAAATCTCTGCCTTAGCAATGCTCAGAGATGCTTTTGGTCAATGTAGCAGCAGGTACTGTTTGAGCATTAGATTACAAGGATTTTTCTTTTTCTGAATTCTAAACTGAGACACAGACATTCTCACTTATACAATACTGAGAACAGATGTATTATTTTCCCCCAGATGGCATGTCTGAAGGCAGACGAGGCTTACTGAAAAGCAACTGGCCTGTGATGGTCAATGCATTTGCCTCATTAAATTTCAGACCTATGGATTTCTTTGTTTGCTGCTACCATGTGTTCCTGGGAACCACCTGTACCTCAAAAAAACAAATCATTATTATATGTGAATGAAAAGGCTTCTATAATAAATTAATTATAATTAATTAATAATTACTCATATGAGAGGTCAGACAGCCCTCAAATACATATATCAAAAGAGCCCATTTAGCTTTGGGGGGCAACTGAGCAGTTCAATCCTGTTGAAATAATTTCTTAATTAACAAGCCTGGGTTTTGGGGAAAGCGGTCAGTTCTTGACCAGGATAGTAGTAGCTAGAGTATATTGTTTTGATCCATTAGGACTGGGTGGTGAAGTTTGAAAGCATGTGACATTTTTACTAAGATACTATATTTATCTGAAAATGCCCATGCATTGTTCTGTTTTCATTGGGTTGTAAGAAACTGATCTGGTATGATACAGAGAGTTCACTTCTGCATTGATGCCTGTTACCTGTTATTATCTACCCTGTTTGCTATTACTTATCCTGTTGTTATTTGCTTATTGCTTACATAGCCTCTTGGCAGGTTTTTCTAGAGTTTTCATATAGCAGAGGGAGCTCATTCACTGCATCTTACCCTTAACATGGTTATTTTATTTCTGTGAATGGGAAGTGCCAAGTACTGTTTGAAGAGAAGTGGATGTAACACAACTTGAAAACTCTTGAGAGGAGAGAGGACAAATTCTTCCTCCTTCCTGTCACACTGTCTATTCTCTTCCCACCCCCACGGAACAAAACCAGAAAGGGCTGGACTTTATCTTTGTGAATCTGCCATGCTTACGTTTGTGGAACATAATTTAGACACGGTTTCACGTTTTCTTGATTTAAAAAGAAATCACCATGTAGCTAGGACACTTCTCCTTTCTTGTTCTGGTGTTTTAAGAACAATCTTTTTTTCTTTTTTTTTTGGCTAAAGGAAAGTGTGTGATAGCTGAGATTTAGAGACAGAGAAGTACGCAGGGACGAACAGCAGCAGGGAGGAGACGCATTCAGGGCAGGTCCCACCAACCACCCCCCTTTCAATAGCAGAACATCAGACGTGACCTAAACGTGGCAGATCTCTTATGAAAGGATGAAACACAGTGTTAAATAATACATCACACTACAGCAGTGAGGGGAGGCAGAGAGGCAAATTTCAAATATACAAGTTGAGGATGCACAGTAGAGATCACTTTGATCTCGATTCTGTTTGAGACAGCAACTCCTGTGCTCTGCCTGCCTTTATATAGAGAAAAAGTTTTTCTGTCGGAGCCGTTGACTGTTGGGTGAAATGAGGAGCCTTTGTGTTCTCTGAAGATCAGCCTTGCGGCAATTTGTGCAACTGAAAGTTCTGGCTGCCGTCCCTTCACCCTGATGGCCTGGGGCAGGTCTACGTGGTCTGAAGCGCAGGGCAGTGCCCGAGACCCTGCTGTGACAGAGCTCAGGGCACACACAAAAAGTGCGGTGTGGCAAGGGCAGGCCACGGGCTCTGGCTCCGGTGCGATTCCTGCGTGGGTGCGAGGCGAGCTGCTGAGGTGGCAAAAGGATCGGTCTGAGCACTTCAGCTTTTGAATTCGGTCTGATCCGGAGAAGCTGGCACCTGGGGAAATACTAGTTGTCCATTTAAAAATCTAGATAACAGGCCAGTTACTTGCTCAGACAACCCCCTCGGTAACTGGTCGGATCACAGCAGTCTCCAGCTGCCTGTTCCTCAGCCCTACGAACAGTAGTGGGACTCTTTCTGTCACCACCAGAGTCAGTGGTGGGCTTGAGCCCAGCCCATCCCAGCTCTCCTCTCCTGACTCCACTCGACAGCATCCCGTTGTGCACGTCAAGGCCACATCAAAAAAAACCCCGAAGACAACCCACTCTTGGTTTGCAAGAAGCTCCTTCATTTCAGTGGATTATTGATGGTAATAGTAAAAGGGAAAGAATCTGACGTGAACTGTGGTAATTGCTCTCCAGTTAAGCATGGTGCCTCCTTTCGAAGGCATTCAGAGACTGGAAAGGCCCAAGGAAGATTTCATGTGAAACACATACCTATAAAATAGTGGACCAGATTTTGAGAATGCAGGTTTGAAAGACGGTATTTTTGGATGCTGCAGCCTTCATCGAGGCAAGGCTGGCAGGCGCTGGAAGGGGAGGCAGGCAGACATTAGAAAGAAGAAGAGAAACAAGAGGAAGGAGGTGCCTGAAGGCTCTGTCAGGTGACGGCTGTGGTGCTACAGCTGCTTCTTTGCTTTTTGTTTTTTTGCCTCCCTGGTGGCTACGTCGCAGCCCAGACGTGGGGTTTGATGCCGAATCTACTCAGTAACGTGGGGACAGCCCTGTGTAATACAGGAGCCCACAAAGCTGTCGGCTTCTGATGATGTTTCTCATTTCTGTTTGTTTAGAGCTGATTTCCCCTGCTGACAGGTGGAGTGCAGGGGCTTCCTGAGCAATACGGGATGTTATCTATTACTGTCTCTTCTGAATTATAAAAGTGAGTAGGTATCTTGTTATCTTGCCTGACCATTTAATTGCAGTGCCACTAACTGAAACATTTGTCATCTAAAAATGTGGAAATTTTGAAAACATACCTCTCCTCCCACAACACAAACAGTGATGTACCAGTCTGTACTCAGAAAGAATGAACACCGACTGACTTTACCAGACTTCAATGAGACAAACATCTGGCAAACTGCAAGTTGCTCTAAAAATGACAAACTCAAAAGGAACCTTCAGCCTGAACCCTCTCAAAACTGTCAGATGATCCACGGCACATCACACTTGTTCTGCACCGTTTTTCCTGAAGCTGTGCGTAGAGAAAGGCCAAGCAATGGAATCTTGTCACCTTTCTAACAGCTCCGTATCTACACTAAAAGAAAAAAAAAAAACCCAAAACCAACAGCTAGAGCGGAAGTTGGTGAGGCTCAATGCAGCTGCAAGTTCATTTCTAGCACTTTCAGACTCGGAAAGCACTGCTGCTTCCAGGAGGAAGAAAAAAAAAGTAGTGTTTTATCAGTTGTGTCCATTTGTATTTACACAGGGGGTTTCTTTTTCCTTTGGGATCACATCCTCAGCATTGATGGCAGCGAGGAGCCTGAGGAGTTCCTGCGCTGCTGCTGAAAGGTTACCAGCTCCACCACAGAGGAATATTTGGAAGCAGACAGCTGTAGTGCAGCAAAGAACAGAGCAGGATCCTTTCATAGCCTGACAGTGGTAACGTTATAAAAAATCCTGGAAAAAAAGAGGCCCGATTCTTCATTGAGCACCTTTTTTGTGGGATTGGGAATACATATAATAGAGAAAGAACTATTACATACTACTTTTTATTTTTTAAAGGAGCTTCTTTGGTATTGTGTTTCAGAAAGCAATTTTCTCCCATGTTATTATTACTTAGTATTTTGTTGCTGGGCTTCTTAAACTGGCCAGGCATTCTGAAGTTCTACTTTATCATGTTAACCAGCTCGCAGTTGAAGGTATGAACAGTAATTAGCTGCAATGGTTATAAAGCACTGCGCTCCTTAAGGGCGGGGAGGCTGCTGCGGCGCTGAGGTTGTGGCGGGGCGCGAAGGCGCTCATCTCCCCTCGCAGGAGAGCAGACCCGCGGGTGCCCGGCAGCAGCTGGCACCATTGCACGCCATGCCACGTGCCGGGGCTCTGCTCACTGCTCACTTCCCCGCCGCGTAACAGAGCAGGCTGGCTTCCACCGTGTGGAAAGTGGCTGGTTATGATCTCTGTCGCACAGGAGCGCATTTGGTTCTTGTTTATCGGCAGAGAGAGAAGGCAGGTGGCTTAGCCATCTCTGCTGTTCAGTTACTCCTTCGCCATCGTTAGCTGTCGTGGAGGTGACTGTCCCCCCAGCGTTAGCTGCAAGGGTCGCCTTCGGGCTATGGACCCGGAGAAAAGCGCGGGCTCATCTTCAAAGGAGGCTTTACACAGAGCAGCTGGAAGCTTCAGTTATGAAGGTCAGTTCAGAGAAGACTGAAAAGAGAGAAGACAGACAGGAAAAGAGGAGAAAAAACAGGCATAAAGGTGACACAACCTTATACAGGACAACCTTACGTATTTATACTGTATTTTTACTAAAAAAAAAAAAGTAGTGCTACTGCATACTAGCTTCAAGGGACTAAGGAGATGCCAGTTTCAGTAGTCACCAGGACAAACACAAAAGCTTGACTGAAATAGCCGGTGCGAGCAGCAGAATGTCAATGCGGATCTTGCCCAGATGAGCTCTGGTGGCAGGCAGGAGAGTGGCTGTTAAACCGTTCCAACAGAGGACAGAGGGAACTGAAGAATGCATCTCTTCAGCGAGGAAAAGAGCATGGATGAGATCCTGACCTTCAAAATAACAACTTGGAAAAACGAGTAGGTTAAGAGGAGAAGAGTGTTAAAATGTATAGAAAAAATAATGGTATGGGGAGAAAATAGAAAGGAAAAAAGAAAGAGAAAAAATTTAACCTGGCAGATAGAGTAGTGATTAGAAAGTGGAAGAGCAAGACAGAATAAACAGGATCAGGAGAGACAGCAAAGCTTATAAATGTACTTGAAGTTACTGCTGCTTTGTGGCTAAGTAGCTATCCCAGGTGGAATAAAAAATTAGTAAGGCAGGAAGATCAAAAGGAAAAGGAGTGCGTGGGGGGGGGG